>FLSF01361149.1_pt1 | contig 290703 bp, 292 predicted proteins | sample 1550431 | NCBI WGS metagenome assembly FLSF01 (sample SAMEA4031754, study PRJEB14383) | metagenome | biome: human; feature: oral; material: saliva | place: Philippines | collected 2014 | reverse complement strand
GTACCACGACCAGAGATAGAGAATACGTCTTCGATTGGCATTAGGAAAGACTTATCAATATCGCGCTCAGGTTCTGGAATGTAAGTGTCTAGAGTGTCTAGAAGTTCAAGGATTGCAGGCTCGCCATATTTGCCATCAGAACCATTTAAGCCTTCTAGCGCAGAACCTTTGATGATTGGAGTGTCATCGCCTGGGAAATCATAGTCAGACAATAGCTCACGAACTTCCATTTCAACAAGTTCTAGTAGCTCTTCGTCATCAACCATATCGCATTTGTTCATAAATACGATGATGTATGGTACACCAACTTGGCGAGATAACAAGATGTGTTCACGAGTTTGTGGCATAGGACCGTCAGTGGCTGACACGACCAAAATAGCGCCGTCCATTTGAGCAGCACCAGTAATCATGTTTTTTACATAGTCAGCGTGACCAGGGCAGTCTACGTGTGCGTAGTGACGGTTTGCGGTGTCATACTCAATGTGAGAAGTATTGATGGTGATACCACGTGCTTTTTCTTCTGGAGCTGAGTCAATCGCTGCATAGTCTTTTGCTTCACCACCATGATGTTTAGCAGCAACAGTTGCGATAGCAGCAGTTAGAGTGGTTTTACCATGGTCAACGTGTCCGATGGTACCCACGTTTACGTGCGGTTTATTACGTTCAAACTTGGCCTTTGCCATAATATTTCCTTAATAAAAAAGTGATAAGTTCAATGTTCTAGCAAACTGCTTGCCTAAAACAAGCAGTTTTTATAACAAACAAATTACTCGTCGTCGTCTTTAGCAACGAATTTTTTGATGATTTCATCAGCAACGTTTTTCGGAGTTTCTTGGTATTTTGAAAATTCCATAGAATACGTTGCGCGACCCTGTGACATGGAACGCATTTGGGTTGCATAACCAAACATTTCGGCCAGCGGTACTTCTGCGGTGATTTCTTTAACGCCACCATGCAAATCATTCATACCTTGGACTGCGCCACGGCGACGGTTTAAGTCACCCATGATGTCACCCATATAATCTTCTGGGGTTTCTACCACAACTTTCATGATTGGTTCAAGTAGTGCTGGGCTTGCTTGCATAAAGCCTTTTTTGAATGCCATAGAACCGGCCATCTTAAATGATAGCTCGTCAGAGTCAACATCATGGTAAGAACCATCATACAAGGTTGCTTTTACGCCAACAACTGGATAGCCCGCCAAAACACCGCTCTTCATACGTTCTTGAATGCCTTTATCAACTGCTGAATGGTACTCTTTTGGTACAACACCACCAACAATCTCTTCAGCAAATTCGTACTCAACATCACCTGTTGGGTCAAGTGGTTCCAAACGTAGCCATACATGACCAAACTTACCACGACCACCAGTTTGGCGAACAAATTTACCTTCAACCTCTACTTGCTGACGAATTGTTTCACGATAAGCTACCTGAGGTGCGCCAATATTGGCTTCCACACCAAACTCACGTTTCATACGATCAACTAAGATGTCAAGATGCAACTCGCCCATACCTGAGATGATAGTTTGACCTGATTCTTCATCAGTACGAACACGGAATGATGGATCTTCTTTAGCAAGACGACCTAAAGCGATAGACATCTTTTCTTGGTCAGCTTTGGTTTTTGGCTCAACCGCAAGGCTAATTACAGGTTCCGGGAATTCCATACGCTCAAGTGTGATGATATTATTGTTATCACACAAAGTATCACCTGTAGTAACGTCTTTTAATCCAACAAACGCTACGATATCGCCTGCGCGAACTTCTTCAACTTCATTTTGAGAGTTGGCATGCATCTCAACGATACGACCAATACGTTCACGCTTCATTTTGACAGGGTTATAAACACTGTCGCCTTGCTTAGCAACACCTGAATAAACACGTACGAAAGTAAGGTTACCAACGTATTTATCGTTCATAATCTTAAATGCAAGCGCTGCAAAAGGCTCATCATCAGACGATGCACGGGTAGCTTCAGTTTCGTCTTTATCGTCTAATACACCTTTAATTGCTTCAACATCATCTGGAGCTGGCAAGAATTCAATCACTGCATCCAACATGCGTTGTACACCTTTATTTTTAAAGGCAGTACCACAAAGCATTGGTTGAATTTCGCAAGCTAGGGTGCGGGTACGCAAACCTTTTACGATGTCTTCGCGAGATAAATCACCATCTTCTAGGTATTTATCCATTAGTTCTTCAGAAGACTCAGCTGCCGCTTCAACCATATTGGTGCGCCACTCTTCAGCAATATCTACCAAATCGGCTGGGATTTCACCATATTCAAACTTCATACCTTGAGATGCTTCATCCCAAATAATGGATTTCATTTCAAGCAAATCCACTACGCCAGCAAAAGTGTCTTCTGCACCAATTGGCACAACGATTGGCACAGGGTTACCGCCCAAACGAGCTTTTACTTGCTCTACTACGCGGAAAAAGTTTGCGCCAGTACGGTCCATTTTATTGACAAACGCCAAACGGGGCACTTTGTATTTGTTAGCTTGACGCCATACAGTTTCAGATTGTGGTTGTACGCCACCTACTGCACAGTAAACCATACATGCACCATCAAGTACACGCATAGAACGTTCTACTTCAATTGTAAAATCAACGTGACCGGGGGTGTCAATTAGGTTGATACGATGCTCTGGAAATTGTTCTGACATACCTGACCAAAAGGTGGTAGTTGCAGCAGAGGTAATTGTAATACCACGCTCCTGCTCCTGCTCCATCCAGTCCATGGTCGCTGCGCCTTCGTGTACTTCGCCCAACTTATGGCTTTTGCCTGTGTAGAATAAAATACGCTCTGAAGTGGTAGTTTTACCTGCATCAATGTGTGCAGAGATACCAATATTGCGGTATCTATTAAGGGGGGTTTTGCGAGCCATAATTTTTCCTAGAAAAATTCTTAATTTGACTCCAAAACTTAAAAAAGAAATTTAAGTTTTGGATTTTTTAAGTTATTTTGGGAACTACCCAATTGCTCTTAAATTGCTTTAATAACGACCAAAAGTCTGGGTACACAATTTAGAAGCGGAAATGTGAGAATGCTTTGTTAGCATCTGCCATACGGTGAACATCATCACGTTTTTTGATGGCATTACCTTTGCCGTCAGCAGCGTCATTTAATTCGCCTGCCAAACGTAGCGCCATAGATTTTTCAGAACGCTTTGCAGCAGCATCAGCAAGCCATCTCATTGCCAACGCAGTACGACGGGAGGCACGTACTTCCATTGGTACTTGATAAGTTGCACCACCGACACGGCGAGCTTTCACTTCTACAGTTGGGCGAACGCTTTCTAAAACTTCCTCAAAAAACGCAACAGGGTCTTCAACATTACGTTTTGCAGTAACGGCATCTAACGCACCATACACAATTTTTTCTGCGATAGATTTTTTGCCATCAACCATTACATGGTTAATAAACTTAGCAATTGTTTGGCTACCAAATTTTGGGTCTGGTAGAATCTCACGAGCGGCAACGACGCGACGTCTTGGCATATTATTTCCTTAAATCTTCAGGGTAACTCTGGCATGACTTAGTGTATCATTCAATTTATTCAATGAAATCAGCCAGCCTTACTGCGTGCTAAACACGCACAATCAATTTTTTAAGCGTAGGCTTATGCCTTAGGACGCTTAGCACCATATTTTGAACGACCTTGTTTACGGTCTTTTACACCAGCACAGTCAAGTGCGCCACGTACGGTATGATAACGCACACCTGGTAAGTCTTTTACACGACCACCGCGAATCAATACAACGCTGTGTTCTTGTAAGTTATGACCTTCACCGCCGATGTAGCTAGATACTTCATAACCTGAAGTTAAGCGTACACGACATACTTTACGCATGGCTGAGTTTGGTTTTTTTGGAGTAGTGGTGTAAACACGAGTACACACACCACGACGCTGAGGGCAAGCTTGCAATGCTGGAACTTTTGATTTTTCCGTGATTGTTCTGCGACCCTTGCGGATAAGCTGGTTTGTGGTTGCCATTGGCAATTTCTCCCGTTAATTAAAAAATGATAAATCTCATCATTTATCGCTATGCCCATTTTCTGGGCAGTATATTATAAGTGTAAAATATAAAATTTTCAAGTCTAATCGTTTATAATAGCATATTTTTATCGACTGTGCTTGAAAAATGCAAACTCATTTTCCTTCTATATCTTTTCAAAAAATACGTGTTTTTTTAGGTGGTAGTTTTGACCCGATACACTTAGGTCATCAAACAATGGCAAAAGCTGTTTATAAAAAACTTCAACAAACCTTTCCAAAAACTCCCATCATTTTGTCGTTTTTGCCAACCGCTGGCAACCCTTTAAAATCAGCACCAACCTCCGTCAATCACCGTCTTTCAATGCTAAATCTTGCTGTAGAAAACACGCCTTTTATTGTTGATAGTTTAGAGGTTTATCAAAAACCGCCTGTTTTTACCATTGATACTGTTAAACAACTAAAAAAGTGTTATGTTGATGACTGGCTTATTTTTATTGTTGGTCAAGACAGTTTGGCAAGTTTTGACCGTTGGAAGGACAACAAAGACATTCTAAATTATGTACAGTTTTGGGCTTTTAAACGCAATGCCAATCAAGTGGCTGATAGGTTAAAAAATCAGCTCACCAATGACTTTTCAGAATTTAGTCAGCATTTTGATAAAATTTTTTGGGATGATACGCCCATACCTGACATTTCTTCTAGCCAGATTCGTCAATATTTAAGTCAAAGTCCAAAACTTGCCAAACCTTTTTTATTACCGTCTGTGTTCGACTATATAAAAACACATCAACTTTATCAAACTATGTTATAATCAAGTATTTTAACCTATAAATTATTATGACAACACTTACATTAGATGAACAAATTGCCCTTGTGGTATCCGCTCTAGAAGATTTAAAAGCTCAAGCCATTACCGTGATGGAAGTTGAGCATCTAACCGAAATTGCCGAACGCATGATAATCGCCAATGCCACCAGCAAACGCCATGTAAAGGCTTTGGCAGACAAACTGGGTGCAAAAGCCAAAGAAGCTGGACTCATGCCCCTTGGTCGTGAAGGTGATAAAGATAGCGATTGGACGCTGGTGGATTTGGGAGCAATTGTAGTGCATATTATGACACCGCAAGCACGAGAATTTTATGATTTAGAAGGTTTATGGTCATCACCTGAAACTTTAAAGGCTCTTGCCGTTCAAAAGCCTTAATGGAATTTAAATAAACAATTTTTTTTAATGCGGTTTTTTTAAATACAGCTATTTTTAAAATGACAAAAAAAGGTTGCCATGCTAACTGATGATATTTCTGCTTATGTGCGCTTGATTGCCAGCCAAGCCAAACAAGCTGCCAACCAAATGCGCGCTTTGGATAGTCAAACCAAAAACCAAGTACTCATCAATCTTAAAGATGTACTAATTGAATATAAGCAAGATATTTTTACTGCCAATGAACAAGATATTCAAAAAGCGGTGCAAAATGAGCTTGCTTGCGCTTTAAAAGACAGGCTTATCATTAGTGAAACAGTCTTCCAAAATATTCTGAACTCTTTAGATGATGTCATTGCACTGTCTGACCCAATTGGCGAAATTAGCGATATGAATTATCGTCCAAGTGGTATTCATTTGGGCAAAATGCGTGTGCCTTTGGGTGTGATTACCATGATTTATGAATCACGCCCCAATGTTACAATAGAAGCGGCAAGTCTTGCTATTAAATCAGGTAATGCAATTATTTTGCGTGGTGGCAGTGAAGCGTTTTTTTCCAATCAGGTGCTAGCAAAATGCATACAAATTGCTTTGGTTAAAGCTGGATTATCCAATCACTGTGTGCAAGTTTTACAAACCACTGACCGCAGCGCTATAGATTGTTTGATTACCTTGCCTGAATTTATTGATGTGGTGATACCACGCGGTGGTCGTGGGCTTGTTGAGCGCATCAGCAAACACACTCAAATTCCTGTCATCAAACATCTTGATGGTAATTGCCATACATTTATTGATAAATCCGCTGACTTGACCATGGCAAAAAATATCTGTGTTAATGCTAAAACATCTCGATACGGCACCTGTAATACCATGGAAACACTGCTGATTCATGCCGATATTGCCAGTGGGTTTTTACATCCAATTTTAATGGCAATAAAAGATGCTGATCCAGCGATGAGTTTTCGGGTTTGTAATAATAGCTATGCCCATTTAACCGATGATTTAACCAAACTTAACATCACTTTAGCCACTGAAAACGATTGGTATGAAGAATATCTTGCGCCAATTTTAGCAGTAAAAATTGTTGATGATGTAAACCATGCCATCAGTCATATCAATCACTACGGCAGTCATCATACCGATGTCATTATCACAAATGATTACACCAATGGCCAAAAATTTTTAAAAGAAGTGGATTCTAGCAGTGTTATGATTAATGCTTCTAGCCGTTTTGCTGATGGCTTTGAATATGGTCTTGGAGCAGAAATTGGCATCTCAACTGACAAAATACACGCTCGTGGTCCTGTTGGTTTGCATGGCTTAACTTCTCAAAAATGGATTGTTCTTGGTCAAGGACAAATACGTTAAACATCAATTTCTTTATCAATTAACCAAATAAAAACCCTAAAGCACTACTTTAGGGTTTTTTGATGATTCGTTTATCCTGTTAATTTAATCATCATTTAAATGCTGCTCGCCTTCTGGTTTAGCTATTAGGTCCTGATTTTCTGGTGATTTTTCTGCTACTTTACGCTTAACCACCTGTGATTTTTGAGCAGCCTTGGAAGTTTTTTTGTTCACTGATGATTTGGAGTTTTTTGGTTTAGCAGGTTTAGGCTTTTTAGGCGTAGCAACTAAATTTAAAATCCCCAACTGTGGTGGTAACATCAAATCAGAAACTATCTCAATCATATTTTTATAGTTGTCTGATTTCTTTTTGTCATCTGCTTTTTTACCTGTTGGTTTGACCTGCTCTGCTTTTGGTTTATCATCACTTAATACTTGTTCAGTAAATAACTCCAACTGATTTTCTATGACATCATTTAACACATTGTCCACTAATTTTTGGCTAATATCCGCGGCATCAGATTGAGGAGCAATCTGTGCAGTTGTATCTACCTGCTCTGTTTGGTCAATTTGCATTTGAACCATTTGCAAGGATTGATTTTCAGCCAATTTACCAAAATCAGGATGCTGTCCACGCGGGTCGTTGCTGGCACGCTTACAAATTGGTGATGGTGTTACGGCAGTTTTTCCTTGAGGTGCGTTAAATTGCCCAACTGGTGTAGTATTTTGATGAAATTTTGCTAAATAACTACCATTGAGTGGAGCATAACCATAATTGCTAAAATCACGCAAATCAAAATCTTGATTTTGCTCATTGTGTTTTAACGCCAATAAAAAGTCTGCAACAAAATCGCCACTGGCTTTAGCTCCTAGCACCTTTTGAATAAACTCGCCTGACAAACCTTTAATAGCGATTGGCATTTGATGGTAAGCGGCAATTACTCGTGGGTCATTATTAGCGCGTCGCATTTGCTGGGCAATTGCGGTCAATTTTGCTTGGTCAAGCTGCAAAGCAGCTGATTTTTGACTTGATGTATCATGTTGTGATGAGTCATCAATAAGTTTATCATTTGACACAGCATCTGTTTTGGGCTGCACTGAATCTGATGAAATTTGCGTTATATCAGATTGAGTATCAACAAATTTTGTTTGAGTTTTAGAACTTTGAACTACATCTTCAGGCGTCGATACTGACTGGGTTTCTTCCATATGCACAGTTTGCTGATGATTTTTTTCTTGAGCCAAAGATTGGGGTTGAGTATTGTCAATTGCTTTGACGCTTTCTGCTTGTGCTTTTGTGATGGCTTTATCTTTGGGTTTTTGCACCAATTTTTTGGGCTCTTCTTTGCTATTATCCAATGATAAATGTACTACCTCTGTTGTTTTTTCGGTTTTAGGACTAACAATCACTTGCAACACAACATCCGTTTTTTGCTCTTTTTGCACAGGTTCTTTTTCTATGGACGATTTCTCGGTACGCGTTGTTTTTTCTGCTTTTGGTTTTAATGTTTCCATACGTACCACTTCGCCACGTGGCTCACGCACTGAATGAGCATCACGTCTTGGGTACTCAGACTTTTCCTCTTTTTTATTTTCTTCTTTTTTGACGCGTTTATCAGTTTTATCCTGTTTATCTTTGTCATAATCAGCTTTAAATTCTGCCGATTTGTGCTCTGAAGGCTTATCTGAAGATTTATATGATTTATCAATTTTAGCCTCTACAATTTCTTCTTTAAACTCGCGTCGTTTTCTAGGTTTGGTGTTTTTGCGCTCTTCGGATTCTTTTGTGCGCGTTGTGTCAGCAATATGAACCGCGCCTGCCGAACCTAAGCTGACCCGTCCACTATTAACAATGCTCTCAATAGCCGCTGTAACGTCATTATTATTTAGTGCGCCTGTCAAATTGGCCTGTGGTTTTGGAGCGAACAAATTAGATAACCACGCCACTGTTTGGGTTGGCATTTTTTCAGGAATTTTGGTTTCTTTTTTAACTTTGTCGTTTTTGTCATTTTTGTCGCTTGCCACCTTTTGCCAACGATTAGTTCCTGATTGTTGAACTTCTGCAGTATGCCAATTGGTATCGTAGCCTTTATCAACGGCATCTTTTTCTTCAGCATCGACAATGCGTTCATAGCTTGATGGCGCAAAACCATCTGGATTAAAATGCAGACTAAAATTAGGGCTTTCTAAATGCGCATGTGGCAAAATTGTAATACGTACACCGCTATCTTGCTCCAAATACACCAAACTTTCGCGTTTTTCATTAAGTAAAAAAGCAGCAATTTCAGTTGGTACTTCAGCCTGAATTTCACCCATACGCTCTTTTAAAGCAATCTGTTCAAGCTGGCGCATGATGGATAATGCCAAAGAACGTAAATCACGAATCATACCATTACCATGACAACGTGGACAAATGTATCCTGTGGATTCTTCCAATGATGGGCGTAGACGCTGACGACTCATTTCCATCAAGCCAAATTTGCTAATTTCAGCAAATTGCACGCGCGCTCTGTCATAACGCGTGGCATCAATTAGGCGTTTTTCCACGTCTTTTTGATGGCGAGGGTCGTTCATATCAATAAAATCAATGACAATCAGCCCACCCATATCACGTAGACGCAGCTGACGGGCGATTTCATCGGCAGCTTCTAAATTGGTGTGATAGGCGGTTTCGGCAACGTCTGAACCTTTGGTTGATTTTGATGAGTTAATATCAATAGCAACCATTGCTTCAGTTTGGTCAATCACAATAGAGCCACCTGACGGCAAACGCACTTCGCGCTGATATGCGGTTTCAATTTGTCTTTCAATATTAAAATGAGCAAATAAAGGTTCGTAATCGGTATATTTTCGCAATTTGCCCAATTGGTTTGGCATCACTGAGGCGATAAAGTTTGCTGCCTCATTATACGCATGTTCACTATCAATCCATACTTCGCCGATATCATCACGCAAATAATCACGTACCGCACGAGTAACCACGCCTGCTTCTTGATGGACAAGGCACGGGCTAGGACGTACACGATTTTGTTCCAAAATAGATGCCCAAATATCTAGCAAATGTCCCAAATCATTTTGTAAATCATCAAACCCCTTACCCAATCCTGCGGTACGCACAATAACGCTCATCCCATTTGGGATAGACAAGCTATTGATGATTTGCTTCATCTCTTCGCGAACTTTACCAGAAATCTGACGGCTGATTCCGCCCGCCTTATCGTTGTTTGGCATCAATACCAGATAACGCCCCGCCAGTGAAATATAAGTTGATAGCGCCGCTCCTTTATTGCCGCGCTCTTCTTTTTCAACCTGCACAATCACCTCATCGCCTTCTTTGATAAGATGACGAATTGAATCCGTTCTGGGGTCGCCTTTTAGATATTCTGCACTGATTTCACGCAGTGGCAAAAAACCTTGTCGTGCCGAACCATATTCCACAAAAACCGCTTCTAAAGATGGTTCAACTCGGGTAATGTGCCCTTTGTAAATATTGGATTTTTTTTGTTCGCGGGTACGATTTTCCAAATCAAAATCGTATAAATGATTATCTTTACACAACGCTACGCGAATTTCTTCGTTATGGGTTGCGTTGATTAAAATGCGTTTCATGACGTTCCTTAATGGGAATTTTCCCAAAAATTAACATCAAGTGCAGTTAGATTTTTTAAGAGTAGTTTTGATTGTTTTATATTTTGGTTATTTGTTTAACTGATAAACAAGTAAAACACTCATTCTGAATTTTTATCTGAATGTATGTTTTTATTCAATTATTAAACTTACTTTGCCAAATATCCATTCTTGATTGCGCAAAACCAGTGTGACAATCACTAAAAATTGATTAATGTAATCATGCACATTGGTGTCATTGTTCATCAGTTATTTAAAATACCAAAACCCAAACTTCATTAATAATATATTTTATATATTATGCGCCCTGAGTTTGGCAAAATATTTGGTTGAATTTTATACAAAATTCAAAAATCGTATTTAAACTTCAGTATTGGTACAATATCATCAGATACGCGCCAATAATTACTTTACAAAAACAGGTTTGTCTTGTGTTTTTGTGTCAGCTTCTTTTCTGTCAAAATCTTTTACATCACTTGATGTTATTATTAAAATCAAAAATAAAAATTGTGTTGGGCTGCATATAAAGATATCTCAAAAAAAAAATTAAAACACCTAAAAAAATTCAGTAGATGGCTGCTTGTTTTGATAAACATATTGATCACAAATGTATACCAAAAGCCAAATTAGGATTGATTGTGGAGTATCTAGATGCAACATGCTAAACTATAGCAAATTATTTGCCACTTGCCTACTAAAAGATGAAAAATTTTCAAAATTCCTACAAAAAACCCTCAGAAACCCAAACAGCCGATAATACAATTAACAACTTTGACCAAGTTAATTACTTAACCATCACGCCAAATCAGGATGGACAAAGGATTGATAATTTTTTGCTTACGCGTTTAAAAGGTCTTCCTAAAAGTCATTTATACAACATGATTCGCCGTAATGAAATTCGTATTAATGGCAAACGCTGTAAGGCTTTTAATCGTTTAAATGTAGGTGATGTGATACGCATTGCTCCTGTGCGTTTAGCCACGCGTGACAACGTGATGATTAGCGATGATTTTGCCAAAAGTTTGTTATCACGAATTTTGTATGAAGATGATGGGCTAATTGTACTTAATAAACCTTATGGTATAGCAGTACATGGAGGCAGCGGTGAAAGTTTTGGGATAATTGAAGCAATGCGGTTTGCCACAGGAAAAAAATATTTAGAACTCATTCATCGTATTGATAAAGAAACGTCTGGGCTATTGCTGATTGCAAAAAAACGCAGTACCCTAAAAGAGTTGCAAGAAAGTTTTCGACAAAAAACCATTCGCAAAAATTATTTATGCTTAGTGGATGGGCATGTACAAAAAGACCGCCAGCTCATTCAAAAACCTTTGCTAAAATATACACTTGATAACGGAGAAAGACGCGTTAAGGTGGATAAAAACGGCAAGGACAGCAGCACTCATATTCAAACACTTGCTAGATTTGATATACAAAATCAAGCTGTTAGCTTGGTGCTAGCCAGCCCCCTAACGGGTCGCACACATCAAATTCGTGTTCATATGAAAACTATTGGGCACGCTCTACTTGGTGATGAAAAATATCAAAACAACCCTAAAGCAGCACCTGTAAAACGTTTGTGTTTACATGCATATGAGTTATTCTTGGCTGATTGCACACACCCTAAACGCCCAAAATCATTTATTGCCCAAATTCCTGATGACTTAGCTGCCCATATCAATCCTGCCTGGCTTAAACAAACAGACTAAACAAAAATCCGTAAGAAAAATAAAATAAGCTAACAAAAATACGAATGCAAAATGCTAAAATACAGCCTTTGTAATTTCATAGATAAATGCTTTTATTAGCTATTTATTCCAATTTACCTGATTAAAACAATTGAAAGAAAAATATGAAAGCTATATTCACTGATACCACTGCCCGCCATCAACAAATCGCCCAATCTTTGCATGATAGCAATCTTAGTAAAGATGAATTGCTTGGGGCAATTGACTTAGGCTCAAACAGTTTTCATTTAGCCATTGCTCGTTTAGACCATGGCGAAGTAAGAAAAATCGCCAGCATTTCCGAAAAAGTACAGCTTGCCGCAGGGCTTGATGAAAACAATATTTTATCTGAAGAAGCTATCCAGCGCGGTATTGATTGTTTGCGACGTTTTTCTCAACATATCAGTGCTGTAGACAGCTCAAGACTGCGTATTGTCGCCACCAATGCTTTAAGAAAGGCAGCCAATGCAAATGAATTTATCAAACGTGCAAACGTGCTTTTACCAAAACCCATTGAAGTGATTGCAGGGCGAGAAGAAGCACGGTTAATTTATCTGGGTGTATCGCATTCTAATGCTAGTACAGATAAACGTCTGGTGATTGATATTGGTGGTGGTTCTACTGAATTTATCATCGGTCAAGGTTTTGAACCTATTGAAACGGAAAGTTTGCAAATGGGCTGCGTTTCCTTTACTCGCAAATTTTTTGACGATGGTAAAATCACTGAACAAGCCTTTGATGCAGCCATGAATGCCACAAAAGCCACTTTAATCACCATCACCAAACGTTATAAAAAAACAGGTTGGGATAATGCAATTGCCTCATCGGGTACGGCAAAAGCAGCTAAATTGGTGTTAGAAGAATTAGGCTTGTGTCATGAATACATCACGTTAGATGCCATGGCCAAACTCAAAAAACAATTAATCAAACTGGGGCATATTGATAAAATTGATTATCAAGGTGTCAAGGCTCATCGTCAAGCGGTATTTCCAGCAGGTGTTGCCGAATTGCTTGCAATTATGGAGGTCTTTGAAATTGATAAATTAGGCTACTCTGATGGAGCACTGCGCGAAGGCGTCATGTATGATATGCTAGGTAGGCTCAATCATGAAGATGTACGCGACCGCAGCATCAGCGCCCTTGCCCAAAGGTATTCTGTGGATATCAAGCAAGCAGGACGGGTTACTAGCACCAGTCAAAGACTGTTTGATGCTGTAAGCAGTGAACTTGGATTTACAAACGAAGATAAAGATTTATTACGTTATGCGTCAAATTTACACGAAATTGGGCTTGCAGTTGGGCATAGCAACTACCAAAAACACAGTGCTTATTTGTTAGAATTTTCAGATATTGCAGGTTTTGCCCAATCTGGACAAGCAGTAATGGCGCAAATTGCTTTATATCACCGCCGTAAACTAAAGGTAGAGAATTTAGAAATTATTGAAAATCTAGGCGGTCGTAAATTAGCGTATTTATGTCTAATTTTACGTCTTGCTGTCAGCGCCAACCAAAGCCGTACCATCAAATCAGCGCCCATTTATTTATTTATCAAAAATCCTGATTACTGGCAAGTTACTGTTGGGGAAGGCTTGCACCGCGAATTGATTTTATCTCAATTAACAGCCGATATTAGCCAATTTGCCAAATGGGGCATAAAACTTGTGATAAACTAACCAATTATGGTACATTCATTCAATCATCAATCAACAATGACAAATAAAATATCAGGTTGGCATTCTAATTTGACTGTGTTAAACTAATATGAGTTTACATTTGTTTGATTTTAAAAACTTGATTTTATTTTAGATTTTGGAGTAATCATGAGTACTGTTTGGGAGAGCGTTCAATTAGCTCGTCATGCAAAGCGTCCTTTGTTTTTGGATTACGTAGCAAATTTATTCACTGAGTTTGACGAGTTGCATGGCGATAGAGCGTTTGCTGATGATAAAGCAATCGTAGGTGGTCTGGCACGCTTTAATGACAAACCTGTTTTGGTTGTTGGTCAGCACCGTGGGCGGTCAACAAGGGAACGCATTGCCCATAATTTTGGCATGGCAAATCCAGAAGGTTACCGCAAAGTTATTCGTCTTGTGCAAATGGCAGAACGCTTTAATCTACCCGTGTTTACATTCATTGACACACAAGGAGCATATCCTGGCGTTGGTGCTGAAGAGCGTGGGCAAGCTGAAGCGATTGCTAAATCCATTGCTGTATTTTCCAGTTTAAAAACCCCAATCATCGCAACAGTAATTGGTGAAGGTGGTTCTGGCGGCGCACTTGCCATTGGAGTGGCAGATAAGGTAAATATGCTACAAAACAGCATCTATTCAGTCATTTCCCCTGAAGGCTGTGCCTCAATTTTATGGCGTACCGCTGAAAAAGCGCCTGAGGCATCTGAGGCTTTAAAACTAGATGCAACTCACCTGCACCAATTAGGGCTCATTGATGAAGTTGTTGAGGAAGGTTTAGGAGCGCATGAGCAGCCAGAACTGGTGATGGAAAATTTAAAATCGCTTTTAACTGAACAGTTGGCTCAATTGGAAATTCTAGACACCAATGAACTTTTAAATCAGCGATACAATAGATTGATGAAGTTTAATTCAAATGTTTCTTTGTGATGTTACAAAATTTTATCATAAACCGCCTATTTGGGTGGTTTTTATTTTATACTGTAACGATTTAATTTTAAATACATCATATCATTGTTATCAAGATTTTAATTGATGATAATTTATATCTTTAAGATAACTTGATAATCAATATATCAATTAGATAGAAAAATAAAATTATCTTAACTCAAAAGGTTTGTTATGCAAAAAAAATTATTTGTCTTGATTGGATTTGTCTTAGGCGTCACTGCTTGCCACAATCAAAACCATCAATCTGCCAACAAAAATGATGAATCTGCCCTACATGAACAAAAAATAATCAAAAATGCCGAAGAGGTTCATGATTTAAAAGCGCTTGCCACACAATTACATCAAGACGATGGCAATGACCAAGAACCTGAGATAAAACCCATTATTACCAAAGATGGTAAGGTAAAAATCGATTGGTCATTAGTGGATACCAAACAACCCATTTTAGACACCAAAACTTATGAATACCCGATTGCGCTTGAAACTGAAGCGGTTAAAAATTATGCCAAAGCCTACAATATTACCAACAAACAAGCCCAGCATAGCATTGTAGTGGGTATGGCAGCTCCTGAAGCACTGGGTAAAATTTTAGACCAGTTACAAGGCAAATATTTAGGACATTATTTGACAGACGGTGCTAATATGTCACTGGTAATTAACACAACAAACGACGTCATCCCCCAAAAACACGATTATGTATTTGCAGACAATTTTGGCAAAGGGCTTGTACTGCCAGTTGTGATTGAACCTAAACATTCAACCAAATAAAAAAACCACTCATAATTGAGTGGTTTTTTGGCATTTAGGCTTGTTCAATACCTTTCATCGTCAGCTTAATACGTCCACGATTGTCAATATCTTGAACTTGCACTTTAACCTTTTGCCCTTCTTTAAGGTAGTCAGTTACATTTTCCACACGTTCATCCGCGATTTGACTGATATGAACCAAACCATCCGTACCAGGTAAGATGGTAATAAATGCCCCAAATTCCACAATGCGAGCAACGGTGCCTTCATACACCGCACCCACTTCTACTTCTGCAACAATTGATTCAATCTGAGCAATGGCAGCCTTAGTAGATGCTTTATTTAACCCAAAAATACGAATCGTGCCATTATCGTCAATATCGATGGTTGCTCCTGTTTCTTCAGTTAAAGCACGAATGGTCGCCCCACCTTTGCCAATGACATCACGAATTTTTTCAGGATTGATTTCAATGGTGGCATAATTAGGTGCGTGAACGCTAATTTCGGTACGAGAAGCAGAAATAACCTGATTCATTGCGTTTAGAATATGGATACGCCCTGCATGAGCTTGTTTTAGAGCCTGCTCCATAATTTCTGGGGTGATACCTTCAATCTTAATGTCCATTTGTAAAGCAGTGATACCATTGGCACTACCTGCTACTTTAAAGTCCATATCGCCCAAATGGTCTTCATCGCCCAAAATATCCGAAAGCACCGCAAAACGTTCGCCTTCTTTTACTAGACCCATGGCAATGCCTGCAACAGGAGATTTTAAGGGTACGCCAGCATCCATCAATGCCAAAGACGCGCCACAAACTGATGCCATTGATGATGAACCATTTGATTCGGTAATATCGGACACCACACGAATGGTATAAGGGAAACGGTCAGCAGTTGGTACCATCGCTTGAACACCACGACGTGCCAAACGACCATGACCAATTTCACGGCGTTTTGGTCCACTCTCACGACCTGTTTCGCCTACTGAATACTGCGGAAAATTATAATGCAACATAAAGTTGTCTTGCTTTGTACCCGCCAACGTATCCACTAAGTTTACATCGCGTGTTGTACCAAGTGTTGTGGTTACCAGCGCCTGAGTTTCTCCGCGAGTAAATAGTGCTGAACCGTGTGTACATGGCAATACGCCTACTTGAATGTCCAAGGCACGTACAGTTTCTAAATCACGTCCATCAATACGTGGTTTACCCGATAAAATATTATCTCGCACTGTGCGGTATTTTAGATTTTCAAACAATTCTTTGATTTGTTTAACTTTTTCTTCATAATTCTCGGCATTTTCGTCGCCCGCTAAGGCAAGTGCCTCTGTTTCAAGTTCAGCCAAACGCGCATAACGATCTTGTTTGATGGTAATGGTGTAAGCTTCACTTACCTTTTGAGTAAAAGCTTCTTTTAAAGCGGTGTTTAGATTTTCATCAATTGCAGGTAGTACAAATTCTTGTTTGGCATTACCTACCGCTTGAGCAAAGGCGTTGATGTTATCAATAACGATTTGTTGCTGGGCATGCCCATATAAAACTGCCCCAAGCATTTGATCTTCAGATAGTTCAGCTGCTTCAGATTCCACCATCAAAACCGCTGATTTTGTACCAGCAACCACCAAATCCAAATCACTTTGCTTCATCTGCGCAAATGTTGGGTTTAAAACATATTCACCATCAATAAACCCAACTCTTGCTGCGCCAATTGGTCCATTAAAGGGGGCTGGCGAAATAGCAAGAGCAGCCGAAGCACCAATCATTGCCGCAATATCAGCATCTTGAGTTTTGTCTGATGAAATAGTGGTGGCAGTAATCTGAATTTCGTTATAATAACCTTCTGGGAACAATGGTCGAATTGGGCGGTCAATCAGACGTGATGTCAATGTTTCAAGTTCACTGGCACGCCCCTCTCGTTTGCCATAGCCACCAGGAATTTTACCTGATGCGTACATTTTTTCTTGATAATTGACTGTTAAAGGAAAAAAATCCTGACCAGCAACTGCTTCGGGACGCACCACAACCGCTACCAATACAGAAACACCGCCCATATGCACAAGGACACTGTTGGCTTGGCGAGCAATACGCCCTGTTTCTAAAACAACTTGGTTATCGCCATACTGAAATTCTTGACGAATGATATTAAACATATATTTTCCTTATTATTTAGGGCAAAATTTAAAGCCCTAAGAATTAAATCCATCCATCTAATTCTTAGAGTTTCAAACATTTGCCTAAAATACTTGAGTGGTTAAAATTAGTTATTTAAAAAAATATTATGAGGGTTTATGATGATAAAATAAAAACGGCACACGCAAAACGTACACCGTTTTTGATATTTTTTATCATACAACTTTGCTTGGTCATAATTTACAAACAAATACAGTATGCAAATTAACGGCGTAAGCCCAAAGAACCAATCAAATCAGTATAACGACCTAGGTCTTTAGCTTTTAGATAATCCAAAAGTTTACGACGTTGGTTTACCATGCGGATAAGTCCACGACGGCTATGATGGTCAGCTTTGTGAACTTTAAAATGGTTTTGCAAATCGTTGATACGAGCAGTTAATAAAGCCACTTGGACTTCTGGGCTGCCAGTGTCGTTTTCGGCACGCTTGTATTGTGCAATAATAGCTTCACGATCTTGATTTGTTAACATAACTATTTCCTAAAAATGCAATGCATAAATTATGGGTAAGCTGCGCATTGCCAAAGCACACCCAATTCGCCCATCTACATAGACAAAGTTTTATTATAACAGTTTTTATTCAAAACAAAAAGTCCAATTTGACTCAAATTAGACAATTTATTTTAAAAGCCGTAATTTTGGTTTTAGAAATTGACTCGAGCGCCCACTTTTGCACCATATTGATCAACATTCACATCCGCAACTTTGCCTAAGTGATTGTATTCAATACCACCATCTAGTGCTAAATTTGGATTCATTTGATATTGTACACCAGCAACACCTCCGATACCTGCCCTAACGCGGTGCTCCCCAACTTCAACAATATCACCATTTTCTTCCATAACATTCACTTTAGCATCCAAACGATTTGCTGAGACTTTAACGCCCAAATAAGGTGTTAAATTAGTATTGTTTTTAAAATCGTAAATGGCAGATAACCCGACACCTTGATTTTCAAGTTCGAAGCCTTCTTTGCGTAATTTACCTGTTTTGCCATAATAAGTATAATCTGCTTCAACACGAGCATTATTCTGTAGCTGTTTACCCACAGCAACACCATAAGAGACTTCATTGCCGTTTAAATGTCCACCCGATTCAAATTTTTGGCGAGAAAAACCAACATCGCCTTGGATATAATAACCATTTTGTGCCATCGCCAACATTGGAACAGATAATAATGCTGCTAATGCTAATTTTTTCATAATAAACTCCAAATTTATAAAATATGACTACTATTATAAACACTTGTTATATGAAAACAATGGCATTTGTCCGAAAAATCAGGGGGTTTATCCTTCTTTTATCAACGGTTAAAATGCTAAAATTCGTATGGGTTGCAACCTGCCTTCTGGATAAATTCTTGCCATACCCAAAAAAAGTTCACGATTATATAATCGTACTAATTGTTCATGAATAGGTGCTTTATTAAGTATTTGATAACTATTTAAGCGCTGACCAAGTCTAACTCTTATGGCTTGTTCATTGGTTAAATCAATTTTTGGTAAATGCTTAACCAACGTATCTACTGGCAATAAAACATCCAATCTTTGCTGAAATGACAAAGCAGATAACTCATCTAAAGTTAAGGCATCATCTATTTTAAATCCACCTGTTTTGATGCGCTCCAAAGTCGTTAAATGCCCCAATGTGCCTAATTTTTCAGCGATACTTTCTGCCAAAACCCGAATATAGGTACCCTTAGAACAAGTAGTTTGCATTTTGATTTCATCGCCACTTATTTTTTGCAAAATCAGTTGATGAATATTAATTTGACGCGGCAAACGCTCAACAGTAATGCCTTCTCGTGCTAATTCGTATAATTTTTTACCATTTTGTTTGAGTGCAGAATACATCGGTGGAACTTGCATTTGTTCACCCAAAAAAACATTTGCCAGTGCGTCCAAGTCTGCTTGATTAAAAGATAAAACATCTTTTTTATCAATATCTTGACCTTCTTTATCACCCGTATCTGTTCTTCTTCCCAATTGAATGGTAGCACGATAAGTTTTATCTGCATTCAATCCAAAACTACTTAATTTAGTAGCCTCACCAAAACAAATGGGCAAAAGTCCCGTTGCCATTGGGTCAAGCGTGCCTGTATGCCCTGCTTTTTTGCTATCAAAATCTGCTGACATAAACAGTCTTTTTGCCTGACTGACAGCTGAATGAGACGTCATGCCCGGTGATTTATTAAGTAATAAAATACCAGAAACAATTTTTTTGGTTGAGTGAGCCATAAATATTTTTGTAACCTTAATTTAATCGGGATTACTTTCAGCGCTTTGGCGATTGGCTTTTTCAATCAAACTCATCATATGGTTGCCATAAGCAGTTATGGTATCATAATGAAATCTTAAGCGTGGGGTTGTACGCGTTCTCATGCTTGCTGATAACTGGCTGCGCAAAAATCCAGCGGCATTTTTTAAAACTTGCAAACTTTCAGCATGAGCACTTTCATTCATACCACCATCTTGGCTGGGTTCCAAGATGGTAACATAAACATCAGCATAGCCTAAATCAGGGCTAACTTTTACACTAGAAATCGTAACAAATCCAGTTAAACGCGGGTCATTAATTTCATCACGAATTAAAACCGCCAAAGTTCGCTGAATTTGGTCGGCAATGCGTTGTAATCGTTGGTTCATAAAAATTTCCTTAATTTTAAAAGTCACTAAATTCATTTTTAAAACAAACCCCACCAAAAGGTAGGGTTTTTACCAGATTATAACTCACGTTTGACTTCATGAATCTCAAAGACTTCAATCAAATCACCAACGGCGACCTCATAACCTTTCACCGCAAGACCGCATTCCATACCTGCTTTGACTTCATTAACGTCATCGCGATAACGACGCAAAGACTGCAATTGACCTGTAAAGATAACTTTATCATCACGCAAAACTCGGATGGGTTTATTACGATAGATGACGCCTTCTTGTACCATACACCCTGCTGCCGCACCAAACTTGCTAGAACGGAACACTTCACGAACTTCAGCAATACCAAGAATTTGTTCGCGATGCTCTGGAGCAAGCATACCACTCATTGCCGCTTTTACATCGTCTATCAAACCATAGATTACGCTGTAATAACGAATGTCCAAACCTGCCTCATCGGCTTTGCGTTTGCCCTGCGTATCAGCACGAACATTAAAACCAAGCAGTACTGCCTCACTAGATTCTGCCAAAATTACGTCAGATTCAGTGATTGCGCCCACACCTGAACTAATGACACGCACTTTTACTTCATCAGTAGACAAATCTGCTAAAGCGCTAAGTAAAGCCTCCAGTGAACCACGCACATCAGTTTTTAGAATTAGATTTAATGTGGCAGCTTCTTTACCCATGTTTTCAAACATGTTTTCAAGACGCATTTTGTTTTGACGCTCAAGTAATTTTTCGCGTTCACGAGTTACACGAAAATCAGCGACTTCGCGAGCTTTTTTCTCATCAGAGACCACCAAAAATTCACTACCTGCCATTGGCGCATCTGGCAATCCCAAAATCTCAACAGGAATTGATGGTCCAGCTGATTTAATGCGCTGACCATTTTCGTCCATCATGGCGCGCACTTTACCATAAAACTCACCAGCAAGCACTAAATCCCCTTGGTTTAGAGTACCTTTTTTTACCAAAAGGCTTGCCACTGCACCACGTCCTTTTTCCATACGTGATTCAATAACCACGCCTTGAGCAGCACCATCAACTGGAGCAGTAAGTTCCATAATTTCAGCTTGAATGCTAATGGTCTCTAAAAGTTCATCAATACCAGCGCCCGTTTTGGCAGATACCTTAACCAATGACGTATTCCCACCCCACGCATCAGTGATGATTTCTTTAACTGATAATTCATTTAATACTCGTTCTGGGTCAGCAGTGTCTTTATCCATCTTATTCATTGCAACAATGATTGGTGTGCCTGCTGCACGAGCATGGTCAATCGCCTCTTCGGTTTGCGGCATTACGCCATCATCAGCCGCCACTACCAAAACTACAATATCAGTTGCTTGAGCCCCGCGAGAACGCATCGCAGTAAAAGCAGCGTGTCCGGGTGTGTCTAGGAATGTAATGACCCCGCGATCGGTTTTAACATGATATGCGCCAATATGCTGAGTAATACCGCCCGCCTCGCCGTTGGCAACTTTGGTTTCGCGAATTTTATCAAGTAAAGAAGTTTTACCATGGTCAACGTGACCCATAATGGTAACCACAGGCGGACGTGTCTGCACATTGCCTGATTTTTCATTTACCGCTTCTTGCAAATCATCTTCAAGTTTTGTATCTGATACTAAAATCAAATTATGTCCAAATTCTTCCACCACCAGTGCTGCAGTAGTTTGGTCAATTGTATCAGACTCGCGCACCATCTCACCCATTTTCATCAAAGCTTTAATGACTTCACGCACTTTTACTGCCATTTTTTGAGCAAGGTCAGAAACTGTGATAAACTCACCAACTTCGACATTATAGACAATTTTTTCAACTGGCATCTCAAATTTGTGTTTACCTGACTGGGATGATTTTAGACCACGAGTTTTGGTTTTAATTTCACGTTCTTCTTGCTGGCCTTTGCGTTTAGTGGTTTTAGCACGAGCTGCTGTGTTGTTTGCACCACGTTTAATTTCGCGACGTTCTTTTTCAAATGACTCTTCCAAAGCCGCCCCAACCAAACCTTTGGCAAGCGGTTCATCTTTATCATGTTGTTTACCACGAACAACTGCAGATGTTGCTGATTCATCTTTTTCATCGTATTTGCCAGCCATAGCTTTCATTTGCTCAAGTGTACGTTTCTGAGCCTCTTCAGCGGCACGGCGACGATTTTCAGCTTCTAAACGACGCAGTTTTTCTTCTTCAGCTTCACGCTGTTTTTTCAGTTCTTTATCTTCTACCGTACTAGGTTTAACAGGTTTAGGTGTTAATTTTTTCTTATCTACAGGTTTGGATTTTTTTACTACGGTTGCCAAAACGCTGTTTTGTTCTTCATTTTGTTGAACATCAACCGTTTCTTTTTTGGCTTTTTTAACCACAACAGATGCTGTAGAAACTGAATTTTTTTCATTTGAACTGCTGTTAGCACGCATTGCAGCTAGTGTTGCTTCTTGACGCTTTTTCGCTTCATCTTTAGCTTTTTCAGTAGCAAGACGGGCTTTTTCAGCTTCAGCTTTAGCTTTTTGAGCCTTTTCAGCTTCAGCTTTTGCCTTAGCTTTTGCTTGTTCCTGAGCGGCTTTGGCTTTTTCAGCAACTTCTTCAGCAATTTTAATTGTGGGTTTTTCAAAAACTTTTTTCTTTTTATTAATCACACTGATATTTTTAGTTTTACCACTGGTATCGGTGATTTTTGCTGTTGTCGCTGTTTTAGATTTTAAACTAATGCGTGATTTTTGGGATTGTCCATGACTTTGTTGCAAAAAAATGACCAATTTTTCTTGCTCACTTTCACTTACTACGTCATCCTCGCTTCGAGCGGACAACCCTGCATCTGTAAGTTGTTTTAGTAAAATTTGGGGGGTTTTATTGGATAGTTTTGCCAATTCTTTTACGGTTTTATCTACCATTGGATTACCTAATTTTGTTGTAATTTGACAGGCTTTTGCCAATCTAAAATTTTTTACTGCCAAATCACAACATAAATTCATCTACGATTTGGCAACTAATAATGCGCTCATGGCGCTAAAACACAGCATTCATGGCTATTCAAACCATGATTTACGAGCGTTCATGATAAGTTTAGCGGCAAGTTCTGCCCCAAGCCCATCAATGTCTTCAATGTCAAAAACAGCTTGTTCAGCCAAGTCATCTAAAGTAATGACATTACGTTCAGCTAATTTATAAGCAATAGCAGGAGTCATATCATCTAAGGCTAAAAGCTCAGCGCTTGGCTCCTTGATATTTTGCTGTTTTATTAATTCGTCTGCCAAAACAACTTCTTTGGCACGCTCTTGAATTATGCTGATGGCTTCATCGTCAAGCCCTTCAATCTCATAGAAAGTCTCTGATGGCACATAAGCCACTTCTTCAATACTGGTAAACCCAACTTCTGCCAATGCTTGCGCAAGGTCTTTATCGACTTCTAAACGTTCATAGAATAAATCAATCACAGCGTTGGTTTCAGATGCTTGACGTTCTTGATATTCAGATTCCAACATCATGTTTAGCTTATAGCCTGTTAATTCAGATGCCAAGCGTACATTTTGTCCTTGAGCGCCAATAGCACGGGCTAGTTGATCATTGGTAGCAAAGATGATATCGGCGGTTTTAGTATCTTCATCAAGAACTAAACTAGATACATCGGCAGGCTCTAACGCACTAATGATGTATTGAACAGGGTCTTCACTCCACACCACTACATCAATACGTTCGCCATCCAATTCTTGTTGCACCGCCTGAATACGCGTGCCACGCATACCAATACACGCACCCACAGGGTCAATGCGATGGTCGCCTGATTTAACCGATATTTTGGCACGCAGTCCAGGAAGGCGCGCCACATCACGAATCTCAATAATACCTTCACTAATTTCAGGAGCTTCTTTGGTCATCAAAGCAACCAACATATCTTTGCTGGTTCGTGTCAAAAGCAGCTGCGACCCACGACCATCACGGTTCACTTGATAAAGTAGTGAAGTTACACGGCTTTTTGGGCGTAAAACTTCTCGTGGCAAGGTCTGGTCTTTGGCAAGGTAACCTTCAGCACCATCACCTAAATCAATCACATAACCATCACGATTTTGTTTTTTTACTTCACCCAAAATCAATTCACCAACGCGTGCTTCAAAGGCATCAGCAATCAATGAACGTTCAGCCTCACGGATTTTTTGGATGATAACTTGCTTGGCTTGAGTTGCCGCAATACGTCCAAATTCAATGGAAGGAATTTGTTCTTCTTTAATATCCCCAATCTTCCACTCGTTAGGGTCTAAATCACTGATAGCTAACTGGCAAGCAGGCATTTCATGGTCTTCATCAGCAACCACAGTCCAAAAACGGTAAGTATCATAATCGCCTGTTTTACGGTCAATACTAACGCGTAGCGCCACTTCAGGAATCTCAGTAAACACTTTTTTCTTGGTAGAAAATACCAGCGCCTGTTCAATGGCAGTAAATACATCTTCAGGATTGAGTCCTTTTTCGTTGCTGACAGTTTCAACAACAGTCAAAATTTCACGGCTCATTTTGGTATCCTTTGGCTAAAAATAAATTAGTCTTGGTAAATTAGATTGGCTTTATCAACATTTTCAAAAGCAATATCAAATTCTTGTTTGTCTTCAGTTACAACTTTCATGGTTTCATCACCCACTTCAAGCAAACGCCCAACAACTTTTCGGCGTTTGGTTTGTGCTGTGCCAATGGCATGAATTAGACGCAGGTTAATCATATGACCGACAAACTGCCCAACTTGAGATGGACTAAATAACGGGCGGTCAAACCCCGGCGATGATACTTCTAAAACATACTCTCCAGCGATGGGGTCGTGCACATCTAACACCCCTGACACTTGATGATTAACCGCTGAACAATCATCAATGGTAATATGTTCGCCACGAAGACGAGCATCTTGTGCCACTTCAATATAAATACGCAAAAGCGATTTTCGTCCTTGCGGCATAAATTCAATCCCCCAAAGCTCTACGCCACATGCTGATACTGCTGGCGCAATCATTTGGGTAAGTTCAAGCACTTTGCTAGAAGGTTTCATGATTTTTTATAAATCCAATAAAATAAAAATAAAAGGTTTTATAGTTTTTTTGATTGAAATTTTCAAAAAATGAATACATTTTACGAAAAACAAATGCAAAAAAACCCACAAACACATTGGTGGGCTTAAAAGATTTATCAGCCTATCTTTATTTTGATATAAAATAAAGACCAAAAATAATATCAAATTATTTTTAGGATTTTAAAATGGTAGCGGGGGCTGGATTTGAACCAACGACCTTCGGGTTATGAGCCCGACGAGCTACCAGACTGCTCCACCCCGCATCAACTTATGCTGGCTATTCTACACAATATTTTTAAATTGTCAAGAATTTTAAAAAAATTTTTTTAGGTTAGTTCTTGTGGTAACACGCATTTAAATGCCAACGATAATAAATGTAAAAATTCATATTCTTTTTGCCCAAGTGTGCCATCACTGATTAACGCAGTATATAATGTTTCTAAGAAAACTTTTTTATCACCTTGAACTGCCAATAATATCAAAAGACCATCAATCACATCCAAAGCACGTACCTGATACAATAACGTTATGTCATCAACCGATTGATTAATTTGTAGCAAACGACAAAACCGTTGGATGTTTTGCAATAGTTTTTCGTGTTTATACAATTCAAGACTGTTATCTTGAACACTTCCTAATAGCGCCAATAAAACAACTTTGGCAATATCAGATATATTTGTCTCATCCACCTGAAAACCAAGCCAGCTAAATAAACGAAGCTGGGCAGGTTTGGCATTTTGTTGTAACAACCCATCTGGGCTTTCCATGCCCGCCTGCACTGCCTGATACACCGCTAAAATAGTTGCTGATTGGCTGATGGTATGTAAGTTGGCGTGCCACGACTTATCTAGCATGATGTTTTGATTAAATGCTGTTTGATGAAATCTATCGTATTTGTCATCAATATGCTCAACAAAAGGTAAAAATCCTTCGCTATAGCGCATTAAAAGCGTCTGATTGACTGCTTGTTGTTGATAAAGCTGATACAAACGGCGAATCGCTAAAAGCAAAATCAAACTATCTAAACGCCTGTCTTGCTTTGCAATTGCTAGCAATGTTTCGTCAAACAAACGATGGCATAATGTACCTGTTTTGTTGGTAGTCAGACAAGATTCTTTGGGCGTATAAATGCTATCAAAATCAACCGATACGCCCACTTGAATTGCATCATAATGTTGGCACAAAAGCACACTTTCAATAACTGAAATTGTCATAGCAACTTTATTGAAATTTTTGCTAATTTGCCAATCTAGATTGATTTTTTTTAAAATGCGGTAAGGCAAATAAATGACTTTTGCATCAAAATCAGGTGGAAAAATTTCATGGGCTTTGGCGTCTTTTGGATAAATCATTTTGGTTAAGGGTTTCATATGTTCTTGTTCCACAACAAGTCTACCATTGATAACTACTTCGGGTGTAGGCGTAAATTCAATGACATCAGGCGTTGTTGACTCTGAAATTTTTTGTGTAAGTATTTCTTCTTGGATTGGTTGAAATGATGGATATGCAGCTACAAAATCGTGAGCTTGTTTTAAATCATTTGGATTAATACGCACAACTGCTTGTCTGCCTGCATCGGCAAATTGATGATTTTTTAGCGCATCTATTCGCTGTGTAATATCAGGATGACTGGTATGATAGTCTTCTTTTTTAGGCTTGGGGTCAGCAAAGAAGAAATGGCTCATGCAGGTACTAAAAGCATGGGTTTGTAAATCGGTATGATAACGTTTGTCAAGTTTTTCCAAAACTTTAACAACATCGGGGCTACGAGTTAGCTGCACGCTGGTTGCATCCGCCAAAAACTCTCGCTGATGATTAAATTTTTTCTTTATCCATTCCGTTCCAATCATCCCCCAAACACCAAACAAACGAAATAAAATCAGTGGAGCAGCCACCCAAAACCACGCACTCATCATCTGTGCCGAGTTTTTATTGTAAGAATGATGACCTAAATAAAGTTTTTGCTGCAAATAATGACCTTGAGAAATATAATCTAGCCAATCTTCTTTACTGTACAGAAAAGGAGCTTTCATTGCTTTAAGATGAGCATAAGAGTCATGATAATTTTTATCAAATTTACCAAATATTTTTTCTTCTAAAATATCTACTGAATCATAAATCCAGTTTAACATCATCAGCCCAACATAAATGCGCAAATTTAGTTTAGCATCTTGGTGTAAAATATGACCAAACTCATGTCCTAAAAGTCCATAAAGTTCAGCATTGGTGAGTTTTTCAGTTGCTCCTTGGGTTACAACCATCACCATATCTTCCTCATTAAAACCCGCTACAAAGGCGTTGACTCCCATTTCAAATGGTAAGACGTATAATTTTGGTAGCGGGATGCCTGCACTGATTGCCATTTGATTAGCAAATTCATAATAGCGCTGATAACTCTTGGGCAATTCACTAACATGGCTAACTCGGATAAAATCGCGCCCAAATATCGATTCATCACCATCAGGATAAACAAATAAACGCACTGCTTTGGCTTGTTTGGCAATCGAGATGCCACCTTCTTTGATTTTTTTATTGCTAATCATCATACCAATTAGCAAATAAATAGGCACACCCAAACCCACCCAAAAAAAGATACTGGCTTCAATCTTACCCATAATGACATAAGTAATTGAACAAATAACAGTCAATACAATCAAAAGTTGTAATGCCACCACCAAAAACAACAATCCAAAAAATAAGCGGCTCATTTTGGCATAATGACGCTGCGCATCAAAAAAATGTGTCAATCTATCCATATCAAATTATCGTTTTTATTATGTAATGAAAATTAATTAAATCAAGGTCATAGGTTATTTTAAGAATGCAATGTTATTTTGGGTGATTGAGCAATTTGTGATTTATCAGCAAACTCTAAACTATTAATTGCGTGAAACTGAAACATACTACTAATAAAATTGTTTGGGAAAATTTCACGATTATTATTATAAAACATCACGCTATCGTTGTAATGTTGACGAGCAAAACTGATGCGATTTTCAGTGTTGGTAATTTCATCAAAAAGGTCTTTTATCACACCATCAGCTTTTAGTTCTGGATAACTTTCAGCTACCATATAAAAGCGCCCCAATGCACTAGATAGAGCGGTTTCAGCCTGAGCAATTTGAGCAAGAGTTTGATTGTCCAAAATAGGATTTTGCGCTTGTAGTTGGCTGGCGTGATTTCTGGCATCAATCACTGCTTGAAGTGTGGTTTTTTCATGGGTCATATAGCCTTTTGCTGCTTCCACCAGATTTGGAATTAAATCATGACGACGTTTTAACTGCACGTCAATTTGCGCCAAAGCATTGTTGATTTGGTTTTTTTGGCGAACTAGTGTATTAAAAATCCCAATCAACCAACCAATAATTCCTGCAAAAACCAACAAACAAAATAACGTAACAACCAATGATGAAACCATAAGCATTCTCCTTTTTTTGATTTATTATCATCATGACAAAAGCACAATTAATCAGCGCGTAGTTAGACCCTAAAGTTTAACACAGCTTGATAATTTATCCTTTATTTTATGCTAAATTTTATTAAAAATTAGCAAATTTATTTTAATATTTTGTAGCACTTTAGGTTTTTATGACATTTTTATGGTTTTAAAATAAATTAAATAAAAAAAAGCCAAGTAAACTTGGCTCTAACTCAACAATTCTTAAATTAGGTGGATGTTGAATTTGATGGTAATTTATCCAAAAGTTCAAACAATGCTTTTTGATAGACCCCTTTTTTAAAAGCAACCACTTGACCCAAAGGATACCAATAACTAACCCACTGCCATTGGTCAAATTCTGGCACAGAAGTATCAAAACGAATGTATTTAGTGTCTTTTTCATCTAATTTTAGCAAAAACCAACGCTGTTTTTGCCCAACACACAATGGCTCTTGTTCAAAACGAATAAAACGCTTTGGCAGCCGATAACGCAACCAATCTTTGGTTACGCCAAGCACCCGAACATGATGAGGCAACAGCCCCAATTCTTCATACAGCTCCCGATACATAGCGTCCATAGGAGTTTCACCATAATGAATGCCGCCTTGGGGAAACTGCCAGCTATCGCCTTCTATGCGCTTGGCAAGTAAAACCTGACCTTGTGTATTTGCTAAGATGATACCGACATTGGCACGAAAGCCGTCTGCATCAATCATAAATCGCCCTTAATATTAAAAATCCGTTCATATAACGGTAATTAAGACTATTAAACCAAACTTTTGTTAAAAAGTATAGGGTAAGCGGTTTTTATCCAAACTTTTTATGATAATTTTTTAATGATAAATTTGATGATAATTTTTTTAATAATAATTGACGCAAGTAAATTTACAGCAATAAATTTGTGATAACATAGCTTTCTTAAATGCAATGCCTTTGATTTGAGCTGACCTAAAGTGCTTGAAATTTTAAAAATTGCACTTAATTACGCACTTAATTGCCAAGCTAAATTTACATATTAAGCAAACCTATATCCCATTTAGATTTTATCATTCTTCTATTTAAGGCTTGTTTGACAATTTTTTAAGGATAATTTTATGAGTGATATGACCACCAAAATTCGTTGGCTGAAAAATGATAGTATAAATTTTGAAGCAGTCAGCGGTTCACAGCATACAGTTATTATGGATTCTGCTCAAAAACTTGGGGCAAAACCAATGGAGATGATACTCATGGGGCTTGGCGGTTGTGCCAGTTACGATGTGGTGAGTATTTTACAAAAATCTCGTCAAGCAATCAGCGATGTTTCTTGTCAAATTAGCGCAAAACGCGCCGACAGCATTCCTGCTGTATTTACTGACATTCATTTGCATTTTGTGGTTACAGGTACCAACATCAAGGAAAGTCAAGTCGCCAAAGCGATTGAATTGTCTGCAACCAAATATTGCAGCGCCTCAAAAATGCTCGCTGATGGTGGTGTAACCATTACCCATGATTTTGAAATAAGACAAACAGACAGTACCAAAACAATATAGTACAAAACAGATAACCAAACTACGGTGTCGTTTATTCATATGATTAATTTTATTCAACATTTTCCAAATCGCTTAGAAATTGCAGTCATTGCCATGCTGATTGCCTGTCTTTTGCCTTATTTTTTTGCATTTTTTGCCAAAGTATCCGGTGGGTTTAATTTTAAGGTTGATAATGCCAACCCAAGAGATTTTTTGACCAAGTCGCAAGGTTTGCCCGCTCGATTAAATGCTGCTCAAGCAAATAGTTTTGAAGGACTGCCTATATTTTTAGCATCGGTTTTGGTAGCAATGCAATTTTTTGTACCTCAAAATATTGTCAATGCACTTGCATGTTTTTATGTATTACTTCGCTTAATATACGGTTTTGCTTATGCTATTAATGCACCAATATTTCGTTCGGTAATATGGATTTTATCTTTAGCATGTTGTTTACTGTTATTTTATTTTTCTTTGATTGTTGTTTAAATAATTATTTTTCTTTTTTATAAATAAATAAGAAAATGTTTGCTAGTTTTTAAAAATATGATAACATATGCAATCAATAAAACAATTATGGTTTTATAGGTTAGTATTTTCTTATTACCCTGCTATTCATTTTTTATGTGAAATACTTGTTGGGTAAAATATGTATTTTGGCGTGGTAATCTTTTAGTTTTATTTTTTAATTACCTTAAATGGAGATAAATTTGTTATGAGTATTGAAGAGCAATCTATTGAACAATTGCAAGCTACCATCAAGGATGCCGAAGCAAAAATTAAACAAAAAAAAGCGCAGAGTCTAAAAGATGCTTATGTTCAATTTAAGGAAATCGCTAAAGCAAATGGCTCTACTATTGAAGAAATTCTAAAAGTTGGCAAACGCGTTCATAAAGAAAGCAAAGTTGCCTACCGTGACCCTGCTGAGCCAAAAAATGTTTGGGCTGGTCGTGGACGCAAGCCACTTTGGTTAGAAAAAGCACTAGCAGAAGGCAAAAAGCTAGAAGATTTTGCTGTATAACAGTTTTATTTTAGTACGATTGTAGCTACCAGTTATCATATTCTTCTTGCTTTTATGATGACAATTTGATAAATTTAAGTCAGAATAGAGCTTTGTTCTGACTTATTTTGTATTCTGGTTTAATGAATTTTTTTAGCTAATTAAACTTTTAATATTTTAAAAACAATTTAAACCAAATTAAAATTTATTTTTTAATTTGATATATCTAATATTTTTTTATTATAAATTGTGATAAGTGTATTATTATGGCAAGTGTAAATAAAGTAATCATCGTTGGCAATCTAGGCAACGACCCCGAAGTACGTCAATTCCAAAACGGTGGTAAAGTTGCCACTATTAACGTTGCTACCTCTGAACGTTGGACAGATAAAACAACAGGAGAACAAAAAGAGCAAACCGAATGGCATCGTATCAGCCTGTTTAATCGCTTAGCGGAAATTGCTGAACAATATCTACGCAAAGGTTCTAGTGTCTATATTGAAGGCAGTCTACAAACTCGCAAATGGACAGACGCTCAAGGTGTTGAACGTTACACCACCGAAATCAAAGCAAGCAGCATGCAAATGCTTGGTAGCGCTCCTAGTCGTCAAAACAAGCCTTTTGACCAGTTCTCTGCACCTCAAAGTTATCCGCAAGCAGCCCCATCTGCTTCGACCAATACTGGTTATCCAAATACAAATTACCCAAATAACAACTATCCTGCTAATAACAGTTATCCTAATAACAACTACCCGAACAACCCTCAACCTGCTCAACGTAATGATTTAGGTAATAATCAATTTGCACCCAATCAAACATTAGCTAATAATGCAGGTGATGATGATATTCCATTTTGAATTCCATATACAGAAATTATGTAAAAATACATCATAGAAACCAGAGAGAAGCCTTATAAAATAAGACTTCTCTTTTTTTACATTAATTTTGACACAACATCTTTAATTTGATAGTATTTATATATGATATTTTTGTAAATTAAATGAATATGTATAGATTAGAAACAGTCCTTTTTTCAAATGGAGAACGTTTTCCTATATTGGTTAATGTTAAAACTGGTATTCCTGATTTTTATTCAACCTTATGGGTAACTGTGGAACTACGTAATCAATCCGCAGTAAACACAATTAGAAATAAGCTGGGAACTATACAGTGGATAATGAATTGGGAAAAACAGAATAATCTTGTTATTAGTGATCTAATTCATAACAAAGTACTCTTAACAGAAAACCAATTAGAATCTCTTATTCGGCATATGAGAATAAATGTAAAAAAGCAAAAGAATGTAATCAATACAAAAAAAAGTGTGTTAATGAAAGGTAGGCCTCAATTTATTGATATTTATTCTGCCGTATCTCTTAGTCATCAATATAATAGACTAACAACGCTTTCAGAATACATATTATTTCTATCTAAAGTAATTAATGTATCTAATGAATATATTGAAAAATTGACGAAACTAATTATGTTAATTAAAGAGTCAAGACCTAAAAATCATAAAACATTATCTATCAAACCAGAAAGTGAGCTACCTGATGGATTGTTAGATGAGTTTATGTCTATTGCGAACTTTTCTAATCCTAATAATCCATTTCAAGATATTGGAATTAGAAAAAGAAACCATTTAATGTTTATCTTATTAAAGGAATTAGGGATTAGAAGAGGAGAGCTATTATCAATTCAAATCCCATTTATTGATATAGGAACAGCTAAATCCTCAATTACAATTAGACGAACGCATGATGATAAATTTGACACAAGGAAGAAGCAAGCTGTAAGTAAAACGAAAGAAAGACGACTTCCTATTTCACAAAATATAGCTCAACTTATAAATGACTATATTATGAACTATCGCTCTAAGATTCCTAACGCTAATAAACATCCATATTTATTTGTAACCCATCGAAAAGGAAAAACGCAAGGAAACCCAATTAGTACCAGTTCTTTTGATAACGTTATTGTACCAACAATGAAAAAGATAGATCCTAAATTTTCTATTATTCATCCGCATATTTTTCGTCATGAATGGAACTTAGATTTTTCACGAAAGGTGGATAAAAATAATCAAAATATAAATCATGATTTTTCTCATAAAGATTTTATTTCTTCCGAAAAAGAAGCAAAGATGAGACAACATCTTATGGGGCATACATCCGAGAAATCAGGAAATATTTATAATCAACGCTATGTAAGAGAAAAAGCTAACAAAATATTATTAGAGCTTCAAATTGAGCTTCAAAAAAAGGTTGATAATTATGAATCAAAATAGATATTTTAGACAGTCAAGAGATGGGTATGCATTTGATGAAAATGAAAACTTTTGGCGTATAAGTAAAGACAAAACCATTAACTTTTCTCAACATATATTAAATATAAATAAAAAAACATTAGACGGTTTTAGAAAAACATTAGCAATATATGCCGAAAAATACTCAAGTTATCACGTATCTCACATGTATCAACAGTTTCAACGATTAGTAATTTCAACTAACTTAGAAATAATTAATGTGCCAATAATCTTGGATTGGAAAAATAAACTAGGAAAAGAGCATGAATGGTATTTAGGAGCATTAAAGGGTTTTTTACTGTCATGGCATGAGTATGGCTATTATGGAGTTGATAAATCTGTTGTGTCATTGCTAGAAAGCTTTACGTTGAGTGGAAATGAGAAAGGTAAATCGGTATTAATGAGATGCCCTTATACAGGAGCATTTACCGAAAATGAAGTTTTGGCTTTAATGGCTGAACTTGCTAGACTTTGGAGAGAAGATCTTATTTCATTTGAAACATATGCATATATTCACTTACTTCAATCTACAGCTAGAAGACCCATTCAAATACGCCATTTAAAATTTGAAGATTTAAGAAAGGAAATCTCTCAAGGAACATGGAATTATTTTTTAAATATCCCTAGTGCAAAAAAAAGAGGAGGGCTATTTAGAGAAACGTTTAAAAAGCTTGCTATCACAGAGGACTTATATTTAATTCTCCTAAACTTTATGGAACATCAATATAAGAAATTGCTTAGTCTGGTTGATGAAACCTTTATTTCTATTTATAAAATGAAATTACCAATGTTTATTGATTGGAATTGTTTAAAGAAGAATATCAAAAATAGGAATTTTGATCTTTCATTATTAAACAAAGATATTTTTCATTATTCTGCTTCTTCGTTGGAGCTATACGCATTACGAAAATTCTGTATTCGCCAAAAAGCAATTTCAGAACGAACAGGTGAAATTATTCATGTAACAGCAAGACGTTTTCGCCATACTAGAGGAACAAATCTAGGAAGAAAAGGGGTTGGGGCAACGATTATAGCAGAGCTCCTAGATCATACAGATACACAAAACGTTAAAGTTTATACTGAAAATACAGCTGATACAGTGCAATACATTGATCGTGTTATGGGTGCTGAAATGGGAAAACTCGCCCAAGCATTTACAGGTAGAATTATTTCTAACTTAAATGAAAGCGAAAGGGGGCACGATCCAACATCTTTAATAACCAATAACGGAATAGATACAATAGGTGCTTGTGGTACAAATGATTTTTGTATAACTAGCTATGAAACTTGTTATTTATGTCCTAAGTTTAGACCGCTCGTTGATGGTCCTCATCAACAAATCTTAAATAAGTTGTATGAGGAAAAGGAAGAACGTTTAAAACAAACCAAAAGCATAGATTATGCATCATCCAAAGATCGTATTATTTTAGCTGTTGAGTATGTTGTTCAAGCTTGCAATGATATGAAAAGAACTATTGGGAGCCACTGATTATGAACAATCTAATTTTCACTCCAAAAGATAATAATCCTAAATCTAATTTAGAGCAATTTATTAATTTCAGTAAAAATCAGCTTACTACCTTTGGAAAGGATTGCTGGGAAAACAACCAATGGAAAACAACATTCAGCATTTATCCAGTTCAGGTTCGTTTTTCCACAGAAAGAATTAAATCTACATCTTATAAATATGAACGATTAGCTGCACCATTCATTGAATTTGCCAAAGCCTATATTCGTTATACTTATTCTCTAAATCCTATTCGTAATTTAGCCAGACATATTGAATCTTTACGTATAGTTGAAATGGCTCTCTATAATATTAAAGGAAAGGTTGACATACTTCTGCTTGATTATTTAGTTATTCATGAAGTAGAAAATATCGTATCAAAGAAATATAAAAAAGGTACGGAATCAGTCAATAAATTAGGTTATCAACTTCAAAAGTTATTTGATTTTTGTAGAGAAAATCAAATTACACCTCAACTACCTTTATGGGAAAATCCTTATAAACGCCCTAGAGATTTGACTATACTACTGGATGATAAAGGAAAAGAATACCGCTCCAGTAAAATGCCAACTGATGAAGAAATGATGCTGGTTGCTAAACTCTTTCATGATGCCCCTAATTTAGACAAAGAAACTGAATATTATACAGCTGTTATGGCTCTACTTATGGTCGCTCCATCTCGTTGTTCTGAGTTGATGTCTTTATCTGTCAATTGCTTAGAATGGGAGGACGATAGCTTGGGAAATAAGCAATTAGGTATTCGATGGATACCAGCAAAAAATGGTAAAGAGGGATTAAAGTGGGTTCCTAGCTGTATGCAAGATATTGTTGTTGAAGCGGTTAGGCGTTTAACAAATATAAGCTCCTTGGCAAGAAAAGCAGCTAAATTTGCAGAAGAAAATCCTAATATATTGATGTTATTTGATAAAGATCTTGTAACATCCCATTCTTTATACAAAAAGCCTTTGACTAAAAGTGAAATAGCTGAAGTGTTAGATATTGATTCCCAAAATATCTGTAACACCAAATGGTTTAAAAATTTAATAAGTGAAAACGATGGAATTATAACTTATGAGATACTAGGAAAATTTTTGTATAAAAAATACACATCAAAATTTAATAATTGGCCCTATGTAGATAAACATAAAAACGTTAAGGCTTCTGAAGCTTTGTTATTATTCAGAGAAAATGAATTTCATGATGACTTTTCCTCTAAAAGTTTCTCTTTTGTGTTACCAACAGTGAACCAAATTAATGATAGATTTTGCTATTCAGAAACTCGCCCTAAAACATCATTATGGGAAAAACATTGTATAGGTACATCTAAAGGAGAATTTATTAGATTACCATCGCATAATGCAAGGCATTGGTTGAGTACAAAAGCTGAGCGAGGTGGAATGGATGAATTAACTTTAGCTAACTGGGCAGGCAGAGCTAGAGTGGCAGATAATAAAGCTTATGATCACAGGACAGAAGAAGAAAAAAGTGAGGCAGTTCGAGATTTACTCATTCCTGAGGATATTTCAATATTAGACAAAATTCATTTAAATCTTCCTATTACCTATGAAGACTTAGGTAAAGACAGAATTGGAGTTGCAACGATAACAGAAATAGGTATTTGTGAACATGATTATGCGATGTCTCCATGTTCTCGTCATGGTGATTGTGAAACATGTAAAGAGCTTATTTGTATTAAAGGATTAGAGTCTTCTTTAGAAATATTAAAGCAACGTGAGACTCAATTAACCGAGCAATTTAATAAAGCCAAAGAACACCATAAAATAGGTGTTTTTGGTGCAGATCGTTGGATAAGTAACCTAGGATGGAGATTAACACATATAAAAACTAAAATTAAGTTCTTAGAAAATAGTGAAATCCCAAATAGATCATTATTAAGAATGCCTGATGAGTACGACCCTTCTCCAGTTAAATTAGCTTTACAGGAAAAGGGAATGGATATAGATCTTCAAAAGCCTGAAACAGCTAGATTAGACGATGATTTATATAGACTAATGGAGTTATAGTATGCCTAAAATTCTTATCACAGAGGAAAATTTAGAAGATATAATCATGTTGATTAATACTTGGGAGGGTAAATTAACATGGGATTTACTTTGTTCTGAAGTTTCACAACTATTGAATATTAAAAGCATTGAAAGACAATCACTAGCTAATTATAGTGATATACAAAAGGCTTTTAGTACACGGAAACAAAGAATAAAAGAAAACTCTAAAGCTAATCCTCAACCAAATGTAACGATAGATTATTTGCAAAAACAAGTAAATAATTTAAAGGCTCAAGTACAACGATTGGAAGAAATCAATGAGCAATACAAGCAAAAATTCATTGTATGGCAGTATAATGCATATATGCATGGAATTACAGAAGATAAGCTAAATAAGCCACTTATTGCAGTTAATCGCCAGCATCGATAAAGAGATACCGTTTGAAATTTAAATTTCAAACAGTATTTTTTCAAAAAGATTATCCTTCTCTTCTTGGGATTCTATCCTCCGGTGTTACTGATGTTAATTTGGCTAATTTCGGGGCTAGCCATTCTCTGAGGTCATCCATTAAGGAATAAACTACAGGCACAAATACTAGGCTCAACAAGGTTGAGGCGATTAAACCACAAATGACAGCGATTGCCATAGGTGCTCTAAATGCCGCGCCTGCACCGCTGGCAAACACGGCCGGGATCATTCCCGCTACCATTGCAATGGTGGTCATTAAAATCGGGCGGACACGTTCCGAACCCGATTGAATTAAGGCTTGATGGCGTATCATTCCTTGTTGACGTTTTTCTATCACGAAGTCCACCAGCAAAATGGAGTTTTTAGTTACGATGCCCATTAACATCAAAATGCCGATCACAGAAGAAATATCCAACGCTGCACCGTAGGCGAGCAAGTCAACTGCTGCGCCGCCAATAGAGAGCGGAAGTGCGGTCAAAATGGTAAGCAGTTGCAAGAAATCCTTGAACAACAATACCAGCACTAACAACACCATCGCTATACGATGCGTTTAACATTTCTCGTGCTGACAAAGAAGGTCGCAAAAATTTTGCCGAAGAGAATGTGCGTTTTTATGGTGCACCGCATTGTGCTTTTTTCTTTATGCCAAAAATTGGCGACAACGTTTTTTCGGCAATGGACGTGGGTATGATTGTACAAACCTTTATGTTGTCTTTGACTGCTCGTGGCTTTGGTAGTGTGCCACAATTACTCTTGGCGATGTATCCTGATGTGGTACGAGAAGAATTTGGCGTATCTGATGATTATCAGTTGATGGTGGGCGTGTCTTTTGGTAAACCTGATAGCCAATCGCCAGCCAATGACATTCATCAGCCCAGAGCCCCACAAGGCGAAACCGTGTTTTTCCACGATTAAATCCATTTTATTAAAGAGAAAAAATGAGCAAACAAATCCAATTTACAAAAACAGGTTCGCCTGATGTCTTGCAAATCGTTGATGTGGCAGTCCCTGCCCCAAAAGCAAACGAAGTACAAATCCAAATCCACGCCATAGGCTTAAACCGTGCAGAAATGATGTATCGTGAAGGGGCGTATGTGATTGAACCTGTTTTCCCTGCCACAATGGGTTACGAAGGTGCAGGCGTGGTAACAGCGGTTGGTACGGACGTGAGCGAGTTCAGCGTTGGCGACAAAGTGAGCGTAATTCCATCATTTATGTTTACCGAATACGGCACTTATGGCGAAATCGTAAATATGCCCGTTCACGCTGTGGTAAAACACCCTGAAAACCTCACAATGGAACAAGCTGCGGCAAGTTGGATGATGTTTGTAACCGCATACAGCGGTTTGATTGAATTTGGCAAGGTGCAAAAAGGCGATTTTGTTGTATTGGGCGGAGCGACCAGCTCGGTAGGCATTGCCGCCATTCAAATCGCCAAAATGCAAGGGGCAAACGTGATTGCTCTGTCTCGCACGCACGCCAAAGACGATGTGCTTTTACAGAAAGGGGCGGATTTTGTGATTGCCACCAAAGAAAATGACGTTACGGCTAAATTACTAGAAATTACAAATGGCAAAGGCGTGAATTTGGTGTTCGACCCTGTGGGTGGCAAAGAAGCAGCAAAAATTATCAACGCAATGACACAAGACGGCAAATACATCATCTACGGTGCATTAAGCCACGATGATATCGCCGTGCCTGTGTTCCCAATTTTAGGCAAACACTTAACCGTGCGAGGCTATGAATTGTTTGAAATCACTACCGTACCAGAAAAACTCGCTCAAGCGAAAAAATTCGTGTTTGACGGCTTAGCAAGCGGTCAATTAAAACCAGAAATTGACAAAGTTTTTGCTTTTGATGAAATGGCGGAAGCTCACCGTTATATGGAAAGCAATGCACAGATTGGGAAGATTTTGGTAAAGGTTTGATTGTTTTAAGGTAAATATGCCGTCTGAAAAACAAGTTTCAGACGGCACATCGTTATTTTACCTGCCGATTAAGCCACCACACTAGCGAGAGCATCACAGGCACTTCCACCAGCACACCGACCACCGTTGCCAATGCCGCCTCCGAGTGCAAACCGAACAAAGAAATTGCCACCGCCACCGCCAATTCAAAAAAATTACTCGTGCCAATCAAGCACGCAGGGGCGGAAATTTCGTGTGGTAATTTGAGCTATTTTGCCAAAACGTGAGCCAAGGCAAAAATGCCGTAAGTCTGTGCCAGCAAGGGAATGGCAATCAGCAAAATAATCAAGGGATTGGCAATAATGGTTTGGGCTTGAAAGGCAAACAGCAACACCACCGTCAAAATCAAACCCATAATGGAAAAAGGTTTCAGGCTGCCTAAAAATTGTGCCACCAATTTACCCGATTTTTGTAAATAAGAGCGGGTAAACCACCCAGCCAGCAAGGGCAACAGCACATACAAAATCGTGCTTAAAATCAAGGTATTCCACGGAATTTCTATGCCGCTTACGCCGAGCAATACGCCTGCAATCGGAGCATACGCCACAATCATAATCAAATCATTGACCGAAACCTGTACCAAAGTGTAATTGGGGTCGCCTTTGACCAGTTGCGACCACACAAACACCATTGCCGTACAAGGCGCCACCCCAAGCAAAATCATACCTGCAATGTACTCGCCTGCCGATTGTTCATCTACCCAGCCAGCAAAAAACACCTTAAAAAACAACCAGCCCACAAGTGCCATCGTAAAAGGCTGTTATCAAGCTATGGCATTCATCTGCTTTGATGGTGGTTAAAAATCGCCCAAGCCTTTTAAGATGGGGCAGTCGGGATTGTCATCGCCCCCGCAGGCATCGCTCCACACTTGCAGGGTGTGTTGCATTGATTTTAATTCTTTGATTTTATTGGATAAAAAATCAATATGACTGGCGGTGAGCGTTTTGATCTGAGCACTTGTGCGGTGTGGATTGTCTTGCAGTGCCAAAAGCTCGCCAATCTGTGCAAGCGAAAAACCGACGCTGCGGGCTTTGGCGATGAATTTTAGTCGAGCGATGTCATTGGAGTTATAAATCCGATAACCTGCTTCACTGCGTGATGGGTTAATTAATAAGCCTGCTTTTTCATAATCACGGATTTGTTTGACGGAAAGTTGGGTAGATTTAGACACTTGTCCGATGTTCATTGTTGCTCCTTATTGAGTGGTGTGTAAAAAAATGTTATCAAGTAAAAATAACCCTTGACCCTAACGCAAGGTTAGGGTTTATGATGCACACATCAAAACAAAAAAGCAATGCTTTTAATCGCTTAAAAGCACTTTGTTTTGATAATCCACTTTAACTTAACATTCGGAGAAACTGTTATGAACGCTGATTTTGTTCAAAACCGACACGCCCATTGCGGCTGCCAGTCTTGCACGGGGCAAAACTGCCGTCCGGACTGCCAATGCCAAAACGGCAAGCCCTGCATTTGTGATGACTGCACTTGCAACGGCTGTGCGTGTGAATCGTAAAACCAAATAGTGAAATGGACATTGGGCGAATCTGTCATTTGCCCAATGTTATCAATGCCCATTTTGACAAGGAGAATCCAATGACATTCATCAAAAACCGTGCCGTACATCTTGTCGCTGCCGCTGTTGTTTTGGCGACTTCAACCGCTTTTGCCGACGGCAAAAACGAAGTGCCGACGCACTCGATGGCGTGCGACAATAACTACACCCAAACCACCCACGACTGCCCAAATAACCAAAACGGGCACGCAGCGGTGAACCACGCCAATATGAACCACTCTGCTATGGCGATGGATACTCAAAATGCTCCGCCCCATACCCAAGCCTATCTTGCAATGATGAACAAGATGGGCGATGAGATGAGCAAAGCGGGCAATCTTGCCGATGCTGATACCGCTTTTGCCAAAGGTATGATTCCGCACCATATCGGAGCAGTTGAGATGGCAAAAGTACAGCTTGAATTTGGCAAAGACGAAACAATGAGAAAACTTGCCCAAGCGATTATTGATGGACAACAAAGTGAAATCGACCTGATGAACGCTTGGCTGGCGGGTAAAGACACCGCAACCCAAAACCCGCAAGCCCCGCACGCCAAGGCCTATGCCGCAGGCAAGGCGCACCACGAGGCGATGATGGCGGCAATCAATGAGCCAAACCCTGATGTTGCCTTTGCCAAAGCAATGATTCCGCATCATCAAGGGGCGGTCGAGATGGCAAAAGTGCAATTACAGTTCGGCAAAGACGAAAAAATGAAAAAGCTCGCTCAAGACATCATCAAAGCCCAAGAACCTGAAATCAAGCTGATGCAAGACTGGCTAAAACAGTAGGGGCAATAAGGCAAAAACACCGCTTTTGATAAAGCGGTGCTTTTGAGGTCGTCTGAAAACAGGTTTAAGGCTTTTTCAGACGGCATTTGGGGTTTTCAGGCAGCCTTTAAAACAAGCCCCAAGGAAATGATGATGCCGACTTGTCGGACACATCGGCAAGCGATGTTCTGAACCTTCTGCTTTTTCAGACGGCATCGGTATTTGCAGGCAGTCTGAAAAAAACCGTCATTCTGACCGGCCCAATCCGTACCTGCTTTTTCGGTAAACGACTGGTGATGACCCTATGAACCCAACAGGAGAAATTGTGATGAAGCAAGAAACACACAAACCGCCCAAACACCACGAGTGCCGACACGGACACGGACAGCACCGCCCTGCGCAGACACCGTCCGATGCAGCGGCTACTTCGGGCTACACCTGCCCGATGCATCCGGAAATCCGGCAAGACCGCCCCGGCAACTGCCCTCTTTGCGGTATGGCATTGGAGCCGCTGATGCCTGAATTGGACGACGACAATCCAGAGCTGCGTGATTTTTCCCGACGCTTTTGGTACACGCTGCCCCTGACGGCGGCAGTGCTGGTGCTGGCGATGTTCGGCGAGCGTCTGAACCTGATGGATATGGCCGCACAAAGCTGGGTAGAGCTGGTGCTGTCGCTGCCGATCGTGCTGTGGGCGGGGCTGCCGTTTTTCTCACGGGGTTGGCAGTCGCTGGCAAACCGTAGTCCCAATATGTGGACGCTGATTGCACTGGGAACGGGTGCAGCCTTCGTTTACAGCGTTGTTGCCACCGCTGCACCCGGCATCTTTCCGGCATCGTTTGTATCGATGGGGCGGGTCGGCGTGTATTTTGAGGCGGCGGCCGTCATCATCTCGCTGACCTTGCTCGGCCAGATGCTCGAACTCAAAGCCCGGTCGCAGACTTCGGCGGCAATCAAGACCCTGCTCGGACTGGCGCCCAAAACCGCACGGCGTATCGGCCCGGGCGGTGCTGAAGAAGATGTGCCGCTCAGCCACATCCACATCGGCGACCTTCTGCGTGTGCGCCCCGGCGAAAAAGTGCCTGTCGATGGCGTGGTGGTTGAGGGCGCAAGCTCGGTAGATGAATCGATGCTGACCGGCGAGCCGCTGCCGGTGCGCAAAGCCACCGGCGACAAAGTCATCGGCGCCACGCTCAACATCGGCGGTGCGCTCGTCATCCGCTCCGAGCGCATCGGTTCGGAAACCGTGCTTTCGCAGATTGTCCAGATGGTGGCCCAGGCGCAGCGCTCCAAAGCACCGATGCAGCGTATGGCCGACGGGGTGGCAGGCTATTTCGTACTGGCGGTTGTCGCCGTTGCCGTTGCCACTTTCTTTGTCTGGGGCGTGTTCGGCCCGCAACCATCTTGGGTGTTCGGGTTGATCAACGCCGTTGCGGTCTTGATTATCGCCTGCCCCTGTGCACTGGGACTGGCCACGCCGATGTCGGTGATGGTCGCCACAGGACGCGGGGCAGGCAGGGGCATATTGTTCCGTGATGCCGCCGCTATCGAAAACTTGCGGCGAGTAGACACTTTGGTGATTGATAAAACCGGCACACTCACCGAAGGCCGACCCGCCTTTGACCGTGCCGTTGCGGCAGCAGGCTTTTCCGCCGAAGAAGTGCTGCGTTTGGCCGCCAGCTTGGATCAGGGCAGCGAACACCCGCTGGCCGACGCCATTGTGCAGGCCGCACGGGCACAACAGCTGAAGCTGAGCAAACCCGAACAGTTTGATTCAGGCAGCGGCATCGGCGTGAGCGGCGTGGTTGAAGGGCGTGCGCTGGCACTGGGCAACACGGCGTTTATGCAGCAGAACGGGCTTAGCGTCGAACCACTGATCGAGCAGGCCGAATCCCTGCGCAGTGAAGGTGCCAGCGTGATATATCTGGCTGCGGACGGACATCTTGCGGGACTGCTTGCCGTCTCCGATCCTGTAAAAGACAGCACCCCCGAAGCATTGGCCTCGCTCAAAGCAGCCGGCCTGCGCATCATTATGGCAACCGGCGACGGATTGACCACGGCAAACGCCGTGGGCGCAAAACTGGGCATCGACGAAGTGCACGGCGAAGTCAAGCCCGCCGACAAACTGGCACTGATCGAGCGGCTTCAGAACGAAGGGCGGGTGGTCGCAATGGCAGGCGACGGCATCAACGATGCCCCCGCACTGGCCAAAGCCGATGTCGGCATCGCAATGGGTACCGGCACCGATGTGGCAATGAGCAGTGCGCAAATCACGCTGGTCAAAGGCGATTTGCGGGGTATTGCCACCGCACGCAAATTGTCTGAGGCCACCGTGCGCAATATGAAGGAAAACCTGTTATTTGCCTTCTTATACAACGGCCTGGGGGTTCCCGTTGCCGCCGGCGTGCTGTACCCCTTTACCGGCTGGCTGCTCTCGCCGATGATTGCCGCACTGGCGATGAGCCTAAGCTCGGCATCCGTGGTCGGCAACGCACTGCGGCTGCGCAAAAGCAAGTTGTAGACCACAGCCCCGCAGGCTTCTTCCAATGACAAAACGACCTCAAAAACACCGCTTTTGATAAAGCGGTGTTTTTTATGCCGTCTGAAAAGGTCTTTAATACTTTTTCAGACGGCATTGTGTTTTTCAAACAGTTTCGCAGTGTGCATCATTGCACCAACCCAATATTTCATCAGGAAAATGGTGCAACAAGTTGCACTCTGCATCTTTGATGCTTTTTTAAGACGGCATTGTTTTATTCAAACAGTTTTTGACAACCAAACCAGTCTGAAAAACAACCGCACTTTTTTAAGACGGCATTTTTTTCAGACGGACTAAAACGCCCAATCTTTCCATTTTTAAAAACCAACTTCCCATTTTTCGCCATTCTTATTGTTATTTTAACACGCTAAAATACGCCCATTTTTAATATAGGTCAAAACAATGAGCAAACAAATCCAATTTACAAAAACAGGTTCGCCTGATGTCCTGCAAATCGTTGATGTACAAATCCCCGCCCCAAAATCAGGCGAAGTGCAAATCCAAATGCACGCTTTGGGACTAAACCGTGCCGAGATGATGTATCGGGAAGGGGCGTATGTGATTGACTCTGTGTTCCCTGCGACTTTAGGTTATGCAGGGGCAGGCGTGGTCGTGGCGGTGGGCGATGACGCTGGCGAATTTCAAATCGGCGACAAAGTGAGCGTCTGATCTGCACCCCAAAAGTTGGACTAAAAACCAACTGATTAAGGTGCAGATTTTTTATGACGAAATACAACCAATCTTTCAAACAAGAAGTGATCGCATTTTTTCTCCAAAACGGGAAAAATTGCTCACTCACTCGCCAGCAATTTCAGCTTAAAGCCTCCACGCTACGTCGTTGGATTTCGCAATATAACTATAATGGAATCAATAGTTTAGCCGTACTGGGTAAGAAGCAAAAATATTCCCCAGAATTTAAATTAACCGTCATACAAGCGGTCAAAAAGGGGCAATTTTCTGCAGAAAGTGCTTGTCTGCATTTTGGTATTGCTAATTCAGGGGTGATTAGCCAGTGGTTGCAATCCTTTGAAAAACAAGGTATAAACGGCTTATTTCCAAAGCCGAAAGGACGACCAGCAATGAAACCGAAATACCCGAAAATGCCTCCCCCACCCAAAACCGAAGAAGAACGCTTGCGTTATCGGATTTTGGAACTGGAAGCGGAGAATGCTTACCTAAAAAAGTTGCGGGAACTCAACCAAGCAAAAATGCGGAAAAAGTAGCCATCATGAAAATGTTGAGGGTAAATTTTTCCTTGGAAATATTACTCCATTTGACAGGTTTAAAACGCTGTTCATTCTTTTATCATTTACAGCTTAAAATTGATAAAAATGTGGCAATTAGGCAGGAAATTGTTGAGATTTATCGCAAAAATGACGGCAATTATGGCTATCGTCGTATTACGTTAGCATTGCGAAAAATGTTCGGTGCAATTAACCATAAGCGTGTGCAAGCGATAATGCAACAGCTTGATTTAAAAGGAAAATGTAAGCAGAGAAAATATCGTTCTTACAAAGGCGAAGTGGGTAAAATTGCCGAGAATTTATTGCGACAGGATTTTCACACAAACGCTCCAAATGAAAAGCTCGTCACGGATATTACCGAGTTTAAATGTGCGGAAGGCAAACTTTATCTTTCGCCGATTAAGGACTTATTTAATGGCGAAATTATCGCCTATGACCTTGCCCGAAGCCCAAACTTTGAGCAAATAATGCGAATGATGAAACAAGCTGTCGCAAAGCTCCCGCAAGGAGCAAGCCTGATTTTACATTCCGACCAAGGATGGCAATATCAGATGGCAGGTTATCAGGCGATATTGAAACAAAATGGCATCATGCAAAGTATGTCAAGAAAAGGAAATTGCTTGGATAACAGTGCGATGGAAAGCTTTTTCGGGCGATTGAAGACGGAATGTTATTTTGGTAAACGATTTGAAACATTTGAGCAACTCGAACAAACTATTCACAAATATATTCATTATTACAATCACGAGCGTATTCAAGTGAGACTAAAAGGGCTAAGCCCTGTGCAATACAGAACTCAGTCCTTGAATTAACGTAGTCTAACTTTTTGGGGGCAGATCAATAATTAAATTTTGTAAAAATAAATCATAAAAAACCAAGAGAAGAAAATACTCACTTTTATTAAAGCATCAAGACCATAAAATATTATCTATATAACCGGAAAGTGAATTACCAGATAGGTTATTAAATAAGTTCATATGTAGCCACTGTTATCGGTGTATTGGTTGAAGTGCCTGTGATGCTCTCACTTGTTGCGTTGTTAAACCGTTGGAATAAACGCGAATTGTCAAACCAAGTGCAACGCCTTGTCAAAATGTACTTCATAAGGTGTCCTCCACTGCAAACATTTGCGCGGGCGGTTATTCAATGCCAGCACCGCCTTTTTAAGGTAATCATCAGAATATTGCGCAATATCCTGATGCTTCGGAAAATATTCACGCAACAGGCCGTTGGTGTTCTCGTTCGTGCCGCGTTGCCACGGCTGGTACGGCGGCGGAATGTATATTTTTATCCCCAACGCCTCCGCCACCACCGCATGCCGCGCAAATTCCTTGCCTCGGTCTGGCGTGATGCTGTGTACCGTCTGCCCGCGCAAGGCTTCAATCATCGTCGCATTCACGCCGTCCGCCGTCTTCTTCTCCAGCCGGACGCACCGCAGATAGCGGCTTTTGCGGTCAACCAACGTCAGCAACACCGCACACCCACCACGCCTGCAACGGTATCGGCTTCCCAATCTCCAAGTCGCTCCCGCGCCTGTGCCTCTGGCGGACGCTCCGACAGCGCATGTTCAACCGGGAAGTTATCACGTGTCGGCTCGCCCTTGCGCCGCCGCTTCTTGCCACGGTGGCGCAGCCTTTGCTTGCCGCTTATCACCCAGTCGGGGTCATTGAAACGCTTGGCGTAGATACCGCGGTAGATAGTCGCGTAGCTGATGGCGTGCGTGCGGCCTTCGTGGCGCAAGCGGTACTGAATCTGCTCCGGCGACCATTGCAGTTTCAGAAACCTCTCCTTGACCAGGGCAAAAAGTTCCGGGTCATCAAGTTTACGCTTGCAGCGGCAGAGCTTACGCCTGCTGTCGTATTTCTCCTGCGCCCTACTGGCGTCGTAGCTTTCGCCAGCGCTATTGCGCTTCAGTTCGCGCAAGATGGTGCATCTGTGACGCTTCAACATGGTGGCAATAGCAGCGGGGCTATGACCTTGGTTGAACAAGGTCATTATGCAACCCCGCTCAATGGGCGTAATATGACGGTAGGCATCCATTTTCGGTCTCCTGCAATGTTTTGATGTTTTTTGCAGTATCTCTTATGGATGTCTTTTTTGTGGCTGTTGCACTTGAATTGTAAATTCGCCCTTAAACAGAATATCATAGCAAAATGAATTTAAAACCAGTTAAAAATCAAACTTCCCAATACGAAGAGTGGGCAAGAGAAAAAGTTAAAAAAGCTATATCCCCAACCTGAAGAACGGGGCTTTACGGCGCAAAAATGGTAAATTTGACTGGTTAAAAATTGAAGGCAAAATAAGTTATTTTAATTTGCAAACACCCAAATCCTGCATAATTTTGGAGATTTTTTACAAATTATTCATATAACATTGTTTTATATTGTAAAATTTTTAAGCTGTGTTGTTACCCATCAACACTGCTTTCAATTATTTTTTCTTTTTCGCCAATAACTCATCAATTAAACCATTCAGCACTTCCCGAATGGTTACGCCCTGTTCCGCCGCATATTTTTTTAGTTCACGATGATTGGCTTCTGTCATATCAAAGCTAATCCGCTTAATACGCTCTTGCTCGCTGACATCAGCAACAGAAAGTTTGCTTTTAGTTGCGCTTGGGCGACCTGCTGTTAATTTATTCATTTGCATATTTCCTTATTTATTTAAAACATTGGTGGTGTCCTGAAAAGTGTGCTGGGTTAAATTTATTTGGGATGATTGATTGCCCAAAATCCAATATTAAAAGATTTAACATGATAAAACATTGATTTGGAAAAACAGCAACTGCGCCTAATGGCTCTGCTTAATCTGTGCCGAATCCGACAGTTATTACCTTCAATCGCTTTAGTATGTTGCTTACCCACCCATTGGTCATCGGTATCAGAAAACGCATTTACAAAAGCATCCCAATTATCGCCGGCAATACGTTCATAGCTTACTTTGAGTGCTTTTAAACGCTGCTTTAAAGCCAAAGCGGTTTGCAAATCACGTTTGCCCCAAACAAATGCCACGATTTCACTTGTCTTGGCATGATAACCGATGTAGATACGGTATTTTTGGTCTATCCGATTTGGTGGTACAAAATGCCAATGGCGCTTTATTCTTTGCTCGAGCAAGTAGACTTTAGTGGGAAAAATATTGTGCCGGTGGTTGGTCACGGTGGCAGTCGTTTGGGTGGAACGGATAAAGATATTCAGCAACTTCAACCACAAGCCAACGTGAAAAACGGTTTTGAGGCGTATTTGCATAAAACGGTAAGGGCTGAACAACAAGTGGAAAAAAGATTAGCTAAATTCTTAACCGAAAATGGTTATACAAAATAAAAATGTAGGGACACACAGCGTATGTCCCTACCATTTAAATTTCAATTTTATGAAGAAAAAATATCTCCTCCAACTCGCTCAAGATTTGGTTCTAACGGCAATATTGCTTTCTCTTTTTGGCTATCATCTTTATGAAGAAATCACGCACGAATGGCTCGGCTTGGTCTTTTTTGCTTTGATTATCTCACATCTTTCACTGAATACATGGTGGCTCAAAAAGACCTTTTCAGGCAGTTATAACAGCTATCGCATTTTGCAAAGTGCGGTCAATTTTGCAACTTTTTTGTTATTTTTAACCGCTTGTATCAGTGGCATTATGCTTTCTAAACATCTATTGGTGGAAATGCTATTCCACTCTACCACAGATTTAATGCGAAAAATTCATATGACCAGCACCCAATTGGTTGCAAATTTTAGTGGGTGTACATTTGGGGTTACATTGGAAACCTATTGCTAATTTATTCGCAAATGGCTACCGTTTAGATCTTGAACATTGGCTTGCACGCAGGCTTATTCCAGCTTGTTGGCTGATTATTGCCGCTTATGGTATTTTCGTTTTTGTGCAACGAGAGTTGTTACCCTATTTATTGCTACAAGTAGATTTTGCCTATTTCAATTATGATGAACCGCAAGCGGTCTTTTATTTTGACTTTCTTGCGATTTTAATTGCGCTGGCTTACAGCACAAGATTTTTGGTTTGGTTCTTTTTATTTAGGAAAAAAGATGTTAAAATTTAAATCTATTTAGATATTCTGTATAAATAACCTAAATGGCAGATAGATAGAAACGATCTTATACTCGCCACAATTTTATTAATTAAGGATAGCCAAATATGAAGAAAATTAATGTTGCCATTGTGGGGAGTGGGTATTCTACCCGTATTTTCCACGTTCCCTTTTTTAAAAATGATCATCGGTTTAACGTGATAAAATTTTTTGAGCGTTCAACCACTCGGGCATTAGCATGGTTCCCCAACATTGATATTGTGTCAAATTTTGAAAAGTTACTGACTGATGAGGTGGATTTAATCGTGATTAGTCAATAAGTGTAAAAATGGCATAATCAACTCAATGAATTTATGGACAAATATTATCTGTTTGGTATTTTATAGTAAGTACATTGTGTAAAAATAAAATCTGAAATCTAGTCTTTTTATTCTTTATTTTTACGTATTCACACTTCAATTTTGACAAGTTAATATTTAATTGATTGATTTTAAAGCATTTTATAATTTACATTTTATAAATGATATAGAAACAACCATTTTAATCAAAATTAATTTGATATCAGTTTGAGATTTTTCATTTAAACCCATCTAACTATTTTAAATTAGATGGGTTTTATTTATTGTGAATAACAATATTTTACAGCGAATAAATTATCACAATTTAGTGAATTATAGTTTTTATTTTATCATAATTTATCAGGGGAATATTTATGAAAAATATTGCGGTCATCTCTTTGTTTATTTTATTGAATGCTTGTGCAATAAAACAACCTGAAATTATTCAAAAAAATCGTCCTACGCATTGGGCAAAAATTATTAAAGCTGATGCCAACTTACATCAAGTAGATAATCTTTTGTATCGTAGCGAACAACTTATTGATGATGACAAAAAAACCATTGAGCAGTTGGGTATAAAAACCATTATTAATTTACGGTATTTTGACCGCAATGATAATGAGCAATTATTTAAAGGTCAATCCATCAAATTAATCAACAATCCTATTTTAACTTTTAAGGCAAAACCATCTGATATTGCCAAGGCTTTACACACCATCAAACAAGAACAAAAGCACGGTTCAGTTTTACTACACTGTTATCACGGGGCTGACCGTACAGGCATTGTAACAGCAATGTATCGGATAATTTATCAAAACTGGACAATTGAAGATGCTCGCCAAGAAATGAAAAATGGTGGCTTTGGCTATCACAGCGTTTGGAAAAATTTAGATAATTTATTAAGTCAAGACGGCGTCAATAAAGTCAAAGCTGAATTGGAAAAATTAGAGCATCATCAATAACCGCTCATCTATTTTAAGAACAACTTAACCCAGTTTATATTGAGATTTTGTCAAATTGTTAAATTTATTCACAACAAAACCAATCTTTATAAAGTTTGATATCAGATTTTAATCTTTGGCTTAATGTTTTTATTGAATTCACAACTTGTTGATTTTATTTTAATTTTTTACAATTAAATCGTTTTAGATAAATTAAGGTATTTTTGGTATTTTGGTAAATTATCATGATTTTATCAATCAAATCCGCTAAAATTAACCATTCTTTCTTATTGAAATGACATAACTATGCACATTATTTATTTACATGGACTAGATTCTAACCCAGATGCCACTAAAGCTGTTATCACCAGTGATGCCGCTAAAATTCATAACATTCAAACACATCGCCCCAATCTAAATTGCGCGCCAGAACAGGCTTTAGCAAAAATTTTGCAATTAATACAAAACTACCCAAATTCTGTACTGATTGGTTCATCGCTTGGTGGATACTTTGCAAGCCTAGTCAGTGATATAACTGGCAGACCTGCTATTTTACTCAATCCAAGCATTCGCCCTGACTTAAGTTTTCAAAGATTTTTGGCGGATAACTTTCACTCAAAAACCCTTAATCCTGACAGCGTCATCTATACTACCGTTTATGGTTGGCAGATTTTATACCAAGATTTATCATGGTTTAAAAAACACCCCATTCAAGTAAATTACCCCAATAAAATCAAAGTATTATTAAAAATGGCGGATGAACTATTGCCCAGTGAAAAAACCGCTCAATTTTTTCTTGCTAAAGGTGCGGAGGTCTTTTGTCAAGAAGGTGGTGACCACCGCTTTAGTGATTATGATGTGCAAGTTGATACAGTGGTCAATTTAGTTAAACAGCTTTTATCATAATGGTTATTTGATAGTTTTTTTGATTTATCTTGATTTATCGGTACAATATGGGGCAATTTTTTAAATTGACCTAGTTTTAGAATATTTGTGATAATTTATAGTTAATAAAATTTTGAGTTAATAGATAAGACAATGACGCATTACACTGCACAAAATTTAGAAGTTTTAGAAGGTTTAGAGCCTGTTCGTCGCCGACCTGGAATGTATACTGACACCACAAGACCCAACCATCTTGCTCAAGAGGTCATTGATAATTCAGTTGATGAAGCCTTGGCAGGTTTTGCAAAGAATATTTGCGTAACTTTGCACGCAGATGGCTCATTATCAGTTTTGGACAATGGGCGTGGTATGCCGACTGATATCCATCCAGAATTTGGGCAATCTGGCATTGAGCTGATTTTGACACGCCTGCACGCTGGTGGCAAATTTAGCACAGATAATTATGCCATTTCTGGCGGACTGCATGGCGTAGGTATCAGCGTTGTAAACGCCCTATCTAGCCGTGTTGAGGTTACTGTTTGGCGAGATGGTCAAGAGTATACCATGGCTTTTGAGCATGGAAACGTTGTTAGTCAACTCACCAAACAAGAAGCACAGCGCAAAAAACAACGCGGCACCCAAGTGCGATTTTGGGTGGATGGTCGTTATTTTGACAATCCCAAATTTTCCATCAAAGCGCTTAAACACACTCTAAAAGCCAAAGCAGTGCTGTGTGCAGGGCTAAAAATTGATTTTGTTAATGAAAATATTGATGATAATGAAGCCAACTTATCCCAAAGTTGGCAATACAGTGATGGGGTTATCGAATATTTAACCGAGCAAACCAAACAAGCCGAACTTTTGCCCAGTACGCCATTTTATTTTAATCAAGAACCAGCAAAAGGAGAACGAGGCGGGGCAACATTTGCCATCGCTTGGCAGGCAGATTCAGGACTACCCATCCAAGAAAGTTATGTTAATCTCATTCCAACCAGTCAAGGCGGCACTCATGTCAATGGTCTTAGAACAGGTATTTTAGAGGCTTTGCGAGAATTTTGTGATTTACACAATCTATTGCCGCGCAGTGTGCGCTTAACCGCTGAAGATGTTTGGGATGGGGTGTGTTACATTTTGTCATTAAAATTTGCCGAACCACAATTTAGTGGACAAACCAAAGAACGGTTATCCAGTCGTGAAGCAGCTCCTTTGGTGCAAACGCTTGCCAAAGATAGTTTTAGTTTGTGGCTAAATCAAAATCCTGATACTGCTAAAGCCATTGCCGAACTTGCCATTACCAAAGCCAACAAACGCCTAAAATCTGCCCAAAAAGTTGCTCGTAAAAAAGTGGTACAAGGACCTGCCCTGCCCGGAAAACTGGCTGATTGTAAGGGTGATTTAAAAGATGGAGCAGAACTGTTTTTAGTTGAGGGTGATAGTGCTGGCGGCAGTGCCAAACAAGCACGCGACCGCCATTATCAGGCAATTTTGCCACTGCGAGGTAAAATTTTAAACACCTGGGAGGTTTCTGCAGATACCGTCTTATCCAATCAAGAAATTCACGATATTGCGATTGCAATTGGTGTAGACCCGGGCAGTGATGATTTATCTGAATTGCGTTATGAAAAAATCTGCATTTTAGCTGATGCTGATAGTGATGGATTGCACATCGCAACACTAATTTGCGCACTATTTGTTCAACATTTTTCAGCATTGGTAGAGGCAGGTCATCTGTATGTTGCGATGCCGCCTTTATATCGAATTGATGTAGGCAAAGATGTTTATTACGCTTTAGATGAAGATGAGCTAAAAGTGATTCTAAAAAAAGCTAAAAATAAAAAACCGCAAATCACTCGTTTTAAAGGTTTGGGTGAAATGAATGCCGAACATTTACGAGAAACAACAATGAATCCAGATACCAGACGGCTAGTGCAATTAGATTTGGATGACATTTCACACACCAAAGCCGTGATGGACATGCTACTTGCTAAAAAACGAGCTGCTGACCGTAAAAATTGGCTAGAAACCAAAGGTGATTTAGCACAAATCTAAACAACAGATAGGCAATTATCATGCAGCATTTAAGTTTGCCGCCGAACGTCCCAAAACGTGGTGGTGGTGTTTTAATAAAAAAAATTGCTAGTTACATCAATCAGTTAACTGGCTGGAAAGCAGTGGGCAGTTTGCCAAACATTTCCCAAGCTGTATTAATTGGGGTACCACATACATCTAATTTTGACGGTGTTTTTGTTCTGCCACTTTTGATTGAAATGGACATTCAATTGACCATTTTAGCTAAAAAACAATTGTTTTATGTGCCAATTTTAGCTAATTTTTTACGCAAAATGGGCGCAGTTTCAATTGACCGTGATAAAAAAGGGTCGGTTTTGGGGGCAAATATTGAACGTTTTGCCAGCAAACGTCCATTATTTTTAGCGTTAGCTCCTGAAGGTACTAGAAGTTATACCAACTCTTGGAAAACTGGTTTTTATTATTTGGCATTAAATGCCCAAGTACCCATCATTCCTGTGGCAATTGATTATGGTAAAAAACAGCTTCATTTTATGTCGCCTTTTTATCCTAGTGGCGATATTGAAAATGACTTACCAAAAATTTATCAATATTATCAAGGTGTTGTTGCCAAGCATCCCAAAAATGTTTCCAAACCTTTACAAGATTTAATGTCATGACAACTCAGTTTTATATTTTAAAAGATAGAAATTTGATTGGCACAAACAACTTAATGGATAATCGGGCATTTGCTTATGGCGATGGTTTTTTTAGCACACTTGGTGTGAAAAATGGCAAAATTTTATGGCAAAATCAACATCAAGCACGAATCCATTTTAGCGCCAAGCAATTTTTATTGGATATTGATATTACAGTTGTCATGGCAAGTTTGCAGCTGCTTGCCAAAAAAATCACTGAAGGCACTCTAAAAATCATCATTACTCGCGAAAATCAAAACATTAGTGGTTATGGTTTTTATACCAATCATCCACTTATTTTTATCAAAAGCATCGCCAGCAATATTTACCAACATCTGGATTTTATTGGCAATTTTCCCATACAAAAAGATGGTCAGGCGTGTATTTGCAATCAAAGTCTTGGTATTCGAGCATCTAGATTTGGTGGCATCAAACTTATCAGCAGTCACGAACAAGTCTTTGCTCGACACGAGTTTTTAATCAAACAGCAGTCCAATCCAAAACTGAGTGAAGCACTGGTAAAAAACATCCACAATGACATCGTCAGTGGTACCAGCAGTAACGTTTACTATCAATTGGATAATCGTTGGTATACACCTTTTGTGCGAGCATCTGGTGTTAATGGCGTAGTGCGACAAAGATTACTAACCAATGGTAAAGTCTCTAAACGCATTTTTAGTGATGGTGATTTATCTAACATTACAGCTTTATTTTTTAGTAATGCCGTCAAGGGCATCATCCCTATAAACAAACTTTGGATAAATGCCAATGACGCCATCTTTTTGGATACTTTGGCAGTAAAAAACGCGTTATAACCAACTCATCAAACAGCGATACATGTAAACATGCAAAAATTGATTCCGCCGATGTTAAATGGAGTGAGTGCCAGCACATTATATTTGGAAAAAATCACCAATCCACCTGCAACAATTTTTGAATTTTTATGTCAAAAATTTTCCCATATTGATAAAACCATTTGGCAAATGCGATTTTTAAATCGTTTAATTTTTAACCAAGAAGGCAATGCTCTAACCTTAGACTCACCCTATCAGCATGGTGTCTTTATTTATTATTATCGAGAAGTTAAAGATGAAATTGTTGTTCCGTTTGATTATCAAATAATTTTTGAAAATCATGAATTTATCGTGGTGGATAAACCCCATTTTTTGCCCGTTACGCCCTCTGGTCGTTATGTAAGCCAGACACTTTTAACACGGCTAAAACGTGATACTAAAAATCCAGATTTATCGCCTATTCACCGCTTAGACAAAGAAACAGCTGGACTAATCTTGATCAGTAAAAACCCACATACTCGAGGCGCCTATCAAGCATTATTTAGCCAACATAAAATCAATAAATTGTATCATGCGATTGCACCTTTTAAGGCAGAGCTGACCTTCCCTCAGACAATCGCTTTACATTTACAACGTGGTACGCCGTTTTATGTCATGAAAATTAACCTTGAAAAAGAACCCAACTCTTTTACTCAAATTAGCATAATAAAACACAATGATAAATTTGCCAAATATCAACTAATTCCCACCACAGGTAAGCTGCACCAGCTCAGAGTGCATATGAATCATTTAGGTATCGCCATCAAAAACGATGGGTTTTATCCAAAAATTTTCCATAAAGCTGGTGATGATTTTAGTAGCCCCTTGCAACTACTTGCCAAAGAATTGGTTTTTTGCGACCCAATTAGTCAAAAATTACATCATTTTTATTCAAAACAAGCGCTGCATTTACCCCAATCAAGTTAAGCATTAATTACTGTTTTGCTGTGGTTGCCACAAAAAATTTTTGATGTTTATCATCAACCACCACATCCACTTCATCAGTTGCTTCCAAATAATCATTGACATTATTGCTAAACATTGTATTTTGCTTGGTGTTTTTGATGATGTCGTAGGCAATATCTATCAAACCAGATACTGCTTGCACATAACAGCTTAGCGCCCTATCACTAATGCTGGTAAACTCTCCATCAAATGATACTTTAGCACGCAGTTCGCCATCATAAGGGTCTAGTTCTAAATTACCATAGCCTATTTTCATGTTTGCCTGACTAGTTTCCACCATGGTTTGAGCATAGTGATACGTTGGAATGCTTTCTTCAATTACTCCAAACAAAGTAACTAATTGATTGGATTCATTAATGCGAAAAATACACGTCCAATCTTGATTATTTTTATCTGTAAATCCCAAAATCAAATGATGAGTACGACTGGCGTTTTCACTAGGTGGGCGATGGTCATAACGCCAGCCTTGACCATCAAGCCACGTTTTAATTCGATTAGTGATTGGCAACTGGTGAGCCTCATCTGCAGATGGTTTATTTTGCGATGCATGTAAAGTATCTGGTAGAATATCCGTTTTATTAGGCTTAGGTAGGTAGCGATGTTCATTATTTTTTGGGCTTAACCAAAAAAATCGAGTAAAAAATTGTTTTAATTTTTCTAACATAAATCAAGTACTTCTATTCTTATCTTTTCGCCCAATAGCATAGCAAAAATTTATTAGGATGGCTTAAATTTTGTTGATTCTTTACCAAATTTTATCTTTTTTAACAAAAATTTTGATATGATTAACATTTTGCAGTGGATTGTATAATTTATGACGGATACAGATGAGAAATCTTTGTTGGTTTTGGATGATTTAAGCGTACAACGAGGCGAATTTATTCTTTGCCAAGGACTTAATTTTAATTTAAAACCAGGTGATATTTGTCATTTAATTGGTGAAAATGGTTTGGGGAAAACCACCCTATTTAACCAAATTGCAGGACTTTTACCAACACAAACTGGATTAATTAAAAAATCACCTTTAGTATATATTTCTCATCAGTTGGGTATTAGTGCCGATTTGACGGTTTATCAAAATTTAGCATTTTTATTGTCACTATATGATGTGGATTACCATCAAGATATTTTAGATAAAGCTTTGGACGATGTTGGTTTGTGGGGGCTTGGTGAAACGCCTAGCAGTCAGCTTTCAGCAGGTCAGACCAGACGCATTGGTTTGGCGAGGCTTTTTGTCATGACGCCAGAGCATGCCCCGCTTTGGCTGCTTGATGAACCTTTAACCGCTTTAGATAAAAACATGACTGCACAAATAGAAGACCGAATGCAAGCGTTTGCCAAACTCGGCGGCGCCATACTAACAACCAGTCATCAGGCGATTCAAGGAACAACTATGACGATAAATTTAGCGGATTTTGCTCTATGAATCATGGAATTTATCAACAAATTTTATCCAGAGAGTGGCATATTAAACGACAAAAGGCTGTGCAATGGCTTTATCCTTTGGTGCTGTTTTTACTGATTATTACCTTGTTTGTTTTGGCGGTAGGCGGCGAGCCCAAACTACTGCTTCGTCTGGCAAGTTCGGCAGTTTGGGTAGCGGCGCTATTATCTTTGGTAATTGGTGTGGATGATTTGTTTCGTCCAGATTTTGACAATGGTACATTAAGTCAGCTTGTGGTATCATCGGCGCCTTTATCGTTTTGGGTATTGGTGCGTCTAGGCATGCACTGGCTGTTTAGTGCTGGATTTGTCAGCTTACTGTCTTTGTTTGCTGTGCCTTTATTTGGACTGCCCATTGGTGAAGCCTTGATACTCATGCTGTCCATCGTGGTTGGTTCACCCCTGCTACTGATGTTATCTGCCATTGCCAGCAGTTTAACATTAACCTTAAAAAATGGAGCAATTTTAGTACCACTCATCGCCCTACCTATGCAGTTACCTGTGCTGATTTTTGCTACTGGCGCAGTGGATTTATTTGCCACAGGGCTGAATGCTTTACCAACTTTAGCGCTGCTTGGCGCGGGCAGTATTTTGGCGATAATGATTACACCATTTGCCGTAGCTAATATTTTAAAAATGGCATGGACTTAAAATTTAAGTGTCTGCATATCCCATCTAGGAACACACCCTACTGACAGACCATCAAACTGACCCGCTTTAAGCCGACAAAACCCTGCATAAGCAATCATCGCTCCATTGTCAGTACATAATGACTGAGGGGCATAATAGACACTTGCACCCATTTTTTTTGTGGCATTTTGCAGTTCGATTCTAAGCTGACTATTTGCTGAAACGCCCCCTGCAATGACCAATTTTTTTAATCCTGTTTGTGTTAGAGCTTTGATACATTTTTTTGTTAATGTATCAATAACCGCAAATTGAAAACTAGCAGCAATATCCGCACGCACGACAGGATTGTCATCACTACCTTGAGTGTCTTTGATTAAATTGTGTACTGCTGTTTTCATACCACTAAATGAAAAATCAAGCCCCTTATCCAACATGGGACGCGGTAAAGCATAAGCGTTTTTATTGCCATTTTTTGCCAATTTTTCGATATTTGGACCCCCTGGATAAGCCAATCCAAGCATTTTTGCAGTTTTATCAAAACATTCCCCCACTGCATCATCAATCGATTCGCCCAAAATTTCATAATCACCCAATTTTTTAGCATGCAGTAGCATTGTATGACCGCCTGATACCAAGAGGCAAACAAATGGAAATTGCAATCTTTGACCATTGGATTTGTCATGGTCAAGCAGTGGCGCTAATAAATGTCCTTCCATATGATGCACGCCAATTGCTGGGATACCCAAACCGTAAGCCAATGCTCTTCCAAATAACGCTCCCGTCATCAAAGCACCAATCAATCCTGGACCTTTTGTATAGGCAACCGCGTCAATTTGAGTTTTATCGATATTTGCTTTTTGCAAAAGCTCATTAAATAGTGGTACCAATTTACGAATGTGGTCGCGACTGGCAAGTTCTGGCACAACTCCACCATATAAAGCGTGCAGCTGTATCTGACTGTAAAGTACTTGCACTAAAATACCGCCCTGCCCGCCATTCATTTGACTGTCATAAATTGCCAGTCCTGTTTCATCGCAAGATGTTTCCAAGCCTAAAACTTTCATTTCACACCCTTTAATCTTATATCTTATTATAGTTAAATCACACGGGAAAAACGATTTTGATGTTTTTTGACCAGATATTCATCAAACACCATGGCAATACTACGCCCTAAAATACGTCCTTTGGGTAAAATTTGCACACCATTTTTATCAATTTTCAACAAACCATCATCTTGCATTGCTTGCAAACCTTGCAATTCTTCAGCAAAATACTGCTGGCAATCAATGCCAAATCGCAAGTTTAAATCAGCAAAATCCATCGCATCATGACACAATAAATTCATAATCACATCGCGGCGTAACGCATCTTTTGGACTGGCTTGAACATGTTTGACTGCAGGTAAAATTTTCGCATGGATTTTCTCTTGATAATCGCCAAGGCTGGTTGGGTTTTGCAACATATGTTCGCCAATTTGACTGATGCTACTGACCCCAAAACCCAATAAATCACATTCGCCAAGTATGGTATATCCTTGAAAATTGCGATGCAACCGCCCCTGTCTTTGAGCTTTTGCCATTTCATCAGATGGTTTCGCAAAATGGTCAATGCCAATATATTGATAATTGGCTTGGTTTAAAGCGGTAATGGCATTTTTAAACATTGTTAATTTACTTTCAGGGCTGGGTAAATCAGCTTCATTGATGCGTTTTTGGGGGGTAAAACGCAACGGCAAATGCGCGTAATTAAATAGCGATAACCGATCAGGCGATAATGCGATAATCTTCTGAATCGTTGTTGCCATGCTAGCTACTGTTTGATGAGGCAATCCATAAATTAAATCAATATTGATGGATTTAAATCCAAGTTGCCTAGCACAAGTCATCACATTCTCAATCAGATGCTCAGGTTGAACACGATTGACAGCAATTTGTACTTTTTCTTCCAAATCTTGAACCCCAAAACTTAAGCGATTTACACCCAGATTTTTTAAAACAGTTAACGTATTTTCTCGAAGTTCTCTTGGGTCAATTTCCACTGAAAAATCACCATCATCAACAAAATCAAAGTGCTGTTTTAAAAATTGCCACAACAAAATCAGTTCATCATCACTTAAAAATGTTGGAGTGCCACCACCTAAATGCACCTGTTTTACTTGTAATGGGGCAGTTAAAAACGATTTTTTATGCAAAATTTCAGCAAATAAATAATCTAGGTAATCGCCCGAGTCGCTGTTTTTTTTGGTAATGATTTTATTACAACCACAGTAATAACAAAGATGACGGCAAAACGGGATGTGAATATATAATGATAAAGGTCGTTTAGAATCGCGGTTTTTTAAAATATGCTGCTCAATGGAATCATTTAAGCTAATGGGAGAAAACTCTAAAGCGGTTGGGTAAGAAGTATAACGCGGTGCTTGCTGATTGTATTTTTTAATCAATTCCTCATGAAAAGTAACCGAAGCAAAATGATTTTGTTGATGAATGCTAAAATTTTTCATAGATGTTTTTGTAAATAACTAAAACGCCTATTATAACGGTTTTAGGTCAAAGTTTTTAGTTAATTAACCACCAAAAACAAAACCCGCATAGCGGGCTTGTTTGACTAAATTCAACTTAATACATTAAGTTTTAAGCAAGTGCTGACTTTGCTTTTTCGCAGATTGCAGTAAAGGCTGCTGCATCGTGCATGGCAATATCTGCCAAGATACGACGGTCAATCTCTACACTGGCTTTTTTCAAGCCGTTGATAAGGTGGCTATAGCTTAAACCATTTAAGCGAGCACCTGCATTGATACGAGCAATCCACAAACGGCGGAAAGTACGTTTTTTGTTACGACGGTCACGATAAGCGTATTGACCAGCTTTCATGACAGCTTGTACAGCAACACGATACACGCGTGAACGAGCACCATAGTAACCTTTTGCACGAGCTAGAACTTTTTTATGACGGCGATTAGCCTGTACACCACGTTTTACACGAGCCATTTTTTTCTCCTAAATAAATTGTATGGGCATTAAATGTATGGGCACATACGACGAATGGAAGCCACGTCTGAAGCGTGAACCATCACGCAACCACGCAATTGGCGGATACGCTTAGGAGATTTTTTGGTCAAAATGTGGCGTTTGAATGCTTGTTTACGCTTAAAACCGTTCGCTGTTTTTTTAAAACGCTTGGCAGCACCACGTTTGGTTTTTAGTTTCATGATTTTTCCTCTTTTTAATAGTTGGCTAAGCCAACCTAAAAAACCCGTTTGCCTACTAAAGTAGTCTTAAGGTGGGGTGTGTATTATAATCTAACAATTCTTGGATTTCAAGCCAATCTAACTTTTTTATCCTTCAGATTTATGTTAGAATTTGGTTGTCTAAAAAAGGAAAATCAGTGTATGACTTGGCTTGATGAAATTCAGTTTAATCAAAATGGGCTTGTGCCTGCCATTGCTCAAGATAAAGACACAGGGCGGGTTTTAATGATGGCATGGCAAAACCGCCAAGCCTTAGAACTGACCTTAGCTACTGGTATGGGTGTGTATTTTAGCCGTAGCCGAAACAAACTTTGGTACAAAGGCGAAAGCAGTGGTCATCGGCAAGTTGTGCATGATATTTATACCGATTGTGATGGTGATGCGATTTTGCTTACAATTACTCAAGTCGGCGGTATTGCTTGCCATACAGGGCGACAAAGCTGTTTTTACCAAAAGCTAGATAGCAAAAATCACACTTGGCAAACTTGTGATAATGTCATTAAACCAGCTGATGAAATTTATGGCACAAACCATGCCAAAAATACACCTTTACCAAACATCTTACCTCAAGATGTTTTATCAAAACTAGATATGATTTTAAACCAGCGCAAAACTGCCAATAAGGACAGCTCTTATGTTGCCAGTTTATATCACAAAGGTTTGAATAAGATTTTAGAAAAAGTTGGTGAAGAAGCGGTAGAATCCATCATTGCCGCCAAAGAACTGCAAACAGCCATCAAACTGGGGCAAGATTTTCAAAAACAGCGCAGCGATTTTATTTATGAAGTCGCCGATGTTTGGTTTCATACCTTAGTAGCGCTGGCGGATTTAAACCTATCATCAAACGATATTTTAACTGAATTAGCAAGACGTTTTGGGCTTTCAGGTATTGATGAAAAAAATGCCAGAACTGCGATACATTAAATTTTAATTTAAAGTGTTTACATCAACAGCCATAAATTTGATAAACTTAATAAAACTGGTTTTACAAAACTTATTTTACAAATTAAAGGTAAAAATATGGGCGGATTTTCTTTAACTCACTGGCTGATTTTTTTAGTGGTGATTGTGGTAATTTTTGGTACCAGCAAATTAAAAAATGCTGGCAAAGATTTGGGGGAAGCTGTTAAAGGTTTTAAAGATGCGGTTAAAGACGAGGAAAAACCCAAGCTAACCCAAGACAACACCACCATCAATCAAGATATGCCAATTCAAGCTGAAATCAAAGAAATCAAACCTAACGATAAGGCATAATCCAAATGTTTAATTTGGGATTTTTTGAACTGCTGCTTTTTGGCATGATTGCACTGATTGTCTTAGGTCCTGATAAATTGATTTATGCTGCAAAAACATTGGGCAAATGGTATGGGCAATTTCGCAGAATCTCTGACAAGTTACAACAAGATTTTGCCAGTGAATTTGAATTAAATCAATTGCAAAAACAATTTGAAACCGAAATTGCTAAAATTCGAGCCTCTGAGCAAGATTTAAAAAATCGGCTTAACCAATTACAAAATGATTTGCAAGATGGTTCAAAACAAACATTACAAACCGTTGAATTAACCAATAATAAAAAGGCTCCTTTGCCATTATCAGGTCGATTTTTTTTATTGGGTGATTATGATAAAAAGCGTCGCCTACCCAATGCGCCTTTTTTGCCCAACTATAAAGCAGATAAACTGCTCTATCAATCCATCAATATACCATCATGAACACTATCAAACCACAAAAATCTGATGAAGGCGAAATGCCTATTTTGGCGCATTTTGCCGAACTGCGCACTCGTCTGATTCGCATGGTTTTTGCGGTTTTGGTTGTGTTTTTAGCATTGGTAGGTTTTAGTCGTACATTATACGATTTTATTTCCAATCCTTTGGTTTCCCTATTACCCGATAATGCCAGCATCATTGCCACAGAAGTTACTTCAGGGTTTGTTGCGCCCATTAAATTAACGTTCTTTATGGCAATTTTTATCAGCATTCCTTTTATTATTGGTCAGCTTTGGGGTTTTATTTCGCCTGCTTTATATAAACACGAAAAACGCATTGCCATCCCTTTATTATTATCAGCAATTATTTTATTTTATGTTGGTATGGCATTTGCCTATTTTTTAGTATTAACCCCTGCTTTAAAATTTTTGGTGCTGTTTTCTCCAGATAATGTTTTGCCAATGACAGATATTAATAGTTATTTGGATTTTGTATTAAAATTATTTTTATTATTTGGCATTGTTTTTGAAATACCAGTTGCCACTTTACTTTTGGTATTATTAAATATTGTCAGTACCGATAAACTTATTAAAAGTCGCCGGTATGTGATTGTAGGGTGTTTTTTTATTGCAGCACTGGTAACACCACCTGATGGGTTATCTATGTTAATGTTAGCCATTCCAATGTGTTTGTTGTTTGAAGTGGGAATATTATTGGCAAAACTATTAAAACGTTCAACTAAAGCAGCCTAAATACAATCTGGATAATTGTATTGATATCATATTGCTAAATTAATAACAACATAAATCTAAAAATAACCAAATTAATCTTTTAGCATCTTTGGATAAAAACTGCGGATTTTGTAAAAAATCATACGCTTGAAGATAAACATCACTGGCAAACGTGCTATTTGATGTATCAAAATCAGCATTTAAATTATCCTGTGATACATAAAAATAACGACCCAACGCCAAATTTAATAAACATTCAATAGCTTGAGGTTTGATTTCTACTTGCTCAAATAGCTTTTGGGTGACTTCATCACGCCCATCAGCAACATACCAATAACCAAAATCATCTAGTTGACGACGTTTTTTGCCCGCCACACACCAATGACTGATTTCATGTAAAGCACTGGCAAAAAAACCGTGAGCAAATTCAATGCGTGCAGGATTGCCATCGCGACTGGCAAAATATTCTGGTTCACCATCACCACGCACTAAGATGGTTGGCACACCATCCATATTGGTTTGTGCAAACATACTGTTGAACAAATGAATTAGCCATTGAGTAAGTTCATCGTCATTTTGGTTTTGAGATAAATCATTTCGCCATTTTTTTTGGTAATCGTGATAATCATCTATGTGGGTGATTAAATTTTTTATTTCACAAACAACATTAGGGTTTTTATAAAAATCTTGCCAGAGTTTTAAAATAGGTTTAGGGTTAGAATGACAATTTTTGTGGGCGTAAGGTGATAGCTGGTTAAAATTAATCATAATTATAAAATAAAGAAAAAACTACATTATAGCATTGACCAACGATTTTTTTTTGCGTAAACTTAAAATCAATTCAACAACTATTTAAAAACTCAATGACACATTTATCTTCTAATAATTCTTTAAATCAAAAATCACAGATGCCCGCCAATATCTTATTAGAAAAATGGGCAGATATTGGTTTTGTTTGGTCTGGAGAAGTGGCAATTTGTGAATTTTCTCGCCTTTATCAAGTATTGGATAAAACACACTCTCAGCCAAATCTCACCATCCAACTTACTTTAACGAAAAAAGAAGGTATTTTGTGGCTCAGTTATGACATTCAAAATCATGTACAGCTTGCATGTCAGCGCTGTTTACTGCCAATCACTGTTGATTTATCAGGAAACTACACTTTGGCGATTTTATATAATGAAAGTGAGATTACCAGTATCAATGATGCTGAATTTGTGTTTTTAGATGAAGTTTGTCCTGATAATCGCAAAACATTGCCTATCAAAGATTTATTAGAAGATGAACTACTGTTACGTTTGCCTTTGTCGCCTCGTCATGAAAATTGTCAATTGCCCATAACGTTACAAAGTTTCGAGCCTGAAGAAAAAGCAGACAATCCATTTTTGGTACTATCACAATTAAAGGGGCAACTACCCAAAAAATCATGACTGATTCACCATGACGCCCATCAAAAATCTGAAATATTGATTGAAATTTTATATTTTTTTAAGTATAATCGCAAATTTAGTGCGCAACTTCATCTAACTCGTCGTGAGTTTAGTTTGAAATAACAAACTATAGACACGCACCCAACCATTTTTTATGGGCAATGAGTTTGCCTTGATGATTAGATTTTAGGAGCTATCATGGCCGTTCAACAAAACCGCAAAAGCCGTTCACGCCGTGATATGCGTCGTTCTCACGACCGTATCAGCGTGGCTACTTTAAGCATTGATTCAACCACTGGTGAAAAACACATTCGCCATCACGCTACCAAAGATGGTTTTTATCGTGGTCGCCAGTTATTTAAGGTCAGTCAAGAAGGCTAATCCATTATTGATTGATATAAAGTCAAGTTCTTATTTGATAAGGGCTTGACTTTTTTTATTGCCTCATTGATGTTTATGTATTCAATCATTGACAACGCCAAAAACCAGTTTACAACAAATTAGTCTACAAATAGATTAAATATCAGTCAATAGTTTTAATACGTGTAAACAGATGTTCGTTTTTGTGATACAATAAATTTTTTTACACAATTTTAAAATTTATGAAGAATGGGTAACATATGGTAACAGAAACAAGACGAATTGCGGTAATTTTTCCAGGTCAAGGTTCACAAACCATTGGTATGATGAATGAACTTGCTCAGTCGTTTGATGTTGTTCAACAAACTTTTGCTGAAGCTAGTGATGCCTTAGGTTTTGATTTGTGGCAGATTACAGCCGATGAAGAGCGCCTACATAAAACCGAATACACTCAACCAGCACTACTTGCAAGCAGTGTCGCGATTTGGCGAATTTTACAAGATAAATTTAATCATCATGGTATCTCACCTTTATATCTAGCTGGACATTCTTTGGGCGAATATAGCGCACTGGTCGCCTCAGGTGTGATTAACCTAAAAGATGCGGTATGTTTGGTTCATGAACGTGGCAAACTAATGACCTCAGCGGTTTTAGGCATGGATACACAAATGGCGGCAGTCTTAGGTTTAAGTGATGAACAAGTCATTAGTTTATGCGAATCTGCCAAAGAAACTGTTGGAATTGTTAACCCTGCCAATTTTAACAGTCCAGGTCAAGTTGTAATTGCTGGCACTGCCTTGGGTGTGTCTGAAGTATTAACAGCAGTGGAGGCTTTGGGCAAAAAGGCTGTTTTATTGAAAGTATCTGTACCATCACATTGTGAATTGATGAATCCTGCCAGTGAGGCATTGGCTGAAATTTTGGCAAAAACGACTTTTAATTCTGCAAAAATTGCAGTGATTCAAAACCGTCATGCCTGTGTTCATAAAGCAACCAGCGAAATCAAAACCGCCTTAACTGAACAACTTTCCATGCCTGTCCAATGGGCAAAAACCATGCAAGTTTTGGCAGAAAAACACATAGATTTATTGATTGAATGTGGCCCTGGTAACGTACTTTCAAATCTTGCCAAACGTCAAGCAACCCCTATTTTGGCGCTGCCAACTGACAAACTGGCGCGCCTTGAGAAGTTAGATGAACAATTAGGAGCAAAACATGAGTAGAAAAATAGTTTTAGTTACAGGTGCAAGTCGTGGCATTGGACGTGCAATTGCTGAACGCTTTGCCAAAGATGGTCATTTTGTCATTGGTACTGCAACCAGTGAAAAAGGGGCGGCGGCTATTAGTGAATATTTGAGTGAATCAGGTGGTATTGGACGCGTACTAAATGTTTGTAGTGATGAAGACATTGATGCTTTATTTGATGAAATTGATAGCGTCTATGGTTCAGTTAATGTATTGATTAATAATGCAGGAATTACCAAAGATGGGCTTTTGATGCGAATGAAACAGGATGATTGGGCAGATGTCATTGATACCAACCTAACCAGCATCTATCGCACCAGTCGTCGCGCCGTAAAAGGCATGATGAAAGCTCGTTTTGGACGTATTATCAACATTACTTCAGTTGTTGGTCAAATGGGCAATGCTGGACAAACCAACTATGCTGCTTCAAAAGCTGGAGTAGAGGGTTTTACCAAATCATTGGCACGTGAAATTGGTTCTCGTGGTGTAACGGTCAACTGTGTTGCCCCGGGTTTTGTAGAGACAGACATGATCGAAGAATTGGATGAACGCATGGTTGCATCACTGCTTGATGCTGTTCCTATCGGACGCATGGCACAGCCCCATGAAATTGCTGCTGCTGTCGCCTTTTTGGCAAGTGATGATGCCAGCTACATTACAGGGGCATCACTTGCAATCAATGGTGGCATGTATATGTAATTTTTATAAAAAATACAAATCGTGAACGTATGTTTTAAAAAACTTGCATATTTTAATTAAATGTTTTATGATAACAACTTTAATACATTTGCATAGTACAGTGTACTGATTAAAAATTTGGAGATTTTTATGAGCGATATTGAAGCTAAAGTAAAAGCTGCTGTTGCTGAACAACTTAGCCTAAATGCTGACGAAATCAATACTAGTGCCTCTTTTATGGGTGATTTAGGCGCTGACTCATTGGATTTGGTTGAGCTGGTAATGGCATTTGAAAATGAATTCAACATCACCATTCCTGATGAGGATTCAGCAGAGCTAACCACTGTGCAAAAAGCCATTGATTATGTGACTGCAAAATTAGCGTAATTGATTGTTTTTAAATATTCATTTGATAAAGACCACTACGTTAGTGGTTTTTATTTTTTTTGAGCGCCTGATAACAATCATAAATGATGTTAGTAATAACAGCGTAATTTGACATAAAAAAATTTTACTGACTTTTAGACAAAAATGTAATAAGATAGAAAAAGTTTTAACCCCACTAACTGAGGAGTTTTTATGGGTATTTTTAGTTTTGCTAAAGACATCGGCGATAAAATTTTTCATCGCAACAAAACCGAGACTACTGAAACTGCTGCGCCCCAAGCAGTAGAAACTCAAGCAGAGCCAACCGCTCAAGAAATTGCTAATTTGCTACTAGCTCGCATCCAAGCTCAAAATGTACAAATTGATGGATTGTCCGTACATTACAATGGCGATACGGATACAGTAACCCTAAAAGGCACTGCCAAAACTCAAGAAGATCGTGAAAGAGCCCGTTTGGCGGTAGGCAACGTGCAATATGTTGCGGTCGTTGAAGACAATATTGAAGTAGAAAAACCAGAGCCTGAATCACGTTTTTACACTGTGAAAGCTGGTGATAATTTATCAAAAATCGCTAAAGAAATGTATGGCAATGCCGACTATATGAAAATCTTTAACGCTAATAGACCAATGTTGTCTGACCCTAACAAAATCTATGTTGGTCAAGTTTTGCGTATCCCTGAGTAATTTTAAAACTTAGTAGACCTTAAAACAAACACCTTAATTTTTTAAGGTGTTTTTTGTGCCAATTTTAGATATGTTTGATGCAAATTGATTAACTGATTTTGTAAATTAATCAGCGTACCTGAATTATCTACCACATCATCAGCCAACACCAAACGTCTATCACGAGAAATTTGCTTATTGATGATTGCCAAAATATCTTTCTTGGTCTGATTATCTCTTTGGCTAGCTCGCTGAATCTGTACATCAACAGGCACATCCACCACCAAGACTCTATCACAAAATTCACTTAACCCTTTGTCGTCATCTTTGATATTTTCTAACAAAAGTGGTACACACAAAATACCATAATCACTGGAAATGCATTCTAAATTTTGTATAATTTTTATACGAATTTGTGGGTGCATAATGGCATTTAGTTGTTTTAACGCATCAGGATTTTGAAAAACAAATTGGCGCAAAGCTTGCCGATTCAATTCGTCATTTTGTAAAATCCAGTCGCCAAAAGTTTGTTTTAGTGTTTGTAAAATAGGCGAACCTTTTTTGGTTAAATCGTGGCTGATTTTATCAGCATCAATCACATCAATGCCTTGAGCAATAAACCAATCACAAACTGCTGTTTTGCCACTACCAATACCGCCAGTAACGCCAACGATGAATTTACCATTTACCATAATTTTGCCTTTACTTATGAAAAATCATAAGTTGTAAAAGTTTTTTTGATAAATTTATTAGATAATTTACCCAAAATCAACTAAAAATATTGCTAAAACCTTGATAATTCTTTAAAATATCGTAAACTTTTGTAAACCATCCAAAGAAGCGAACCAACCATTATGAGTGATTTTTTACCCAATTTAGATGAAAATCTGATAAATCTTAGTCATAACGATTTTAAAGATTTTGCTCAAAAAGCATCTATTTTAATTGCTAAAGCCGATAATGAAAAAACCCTGCAAGAACTCAAAGTTAATTTAATGGGCAAAAAAGCGATTTTAACCACTTTATCCAAACAGCTTGGTAAATTAGACAATGAGCAAAAAAAACAATATGGTGGCTATTTACACGAACTACGTACTCAGCTTACTACCAATTTTGATGAAAAAAATCAAAAACTTATCCAAGATGCCCTAGAAGCCAAACTTGCCAGTGAACAAATTGACATTACTTTGCCCGCTCGCACTGTAAAAAAAGGCACGCTACATCCTGTAACCATGGCCGCCAAAAGAATGCAGACATTTTTTGTGCAAGCAGGCTTTAATGTAGCAACTGGTCCTGAGGTAGAAAGCGATTATTATAATTTTGAAGCTTTAAATATCCCTGAAACTCATCCAGCACGCGCAATGCACGATACTTTTTATTTTGATGCTCATTATCTTTTGCGCACGCACACCAGCCCCGTACAGATTCGCACCATGCAAAACAATGAGCCGCCCATTCGGGTGATTTGCCCAGGTCGGGTATATCGCTGTGATAGCGACCAAACACATTCGCCCATGTTTCACCAAATGGAAGGGCTTCTTATCTCAAAAACTGCTACTTTTGCTGAATTAAAGGGACTGATTCAAGCATTTTTGGAAGCTTTTTTTGAAAAAAAATTAACCGTGCGTTTTCGCCCTTCATTTTTTCCTTTTACCGAACCTTCTGCCGAAGTTGACATTCTAGCCGATAATGGTAAATGGCTTGAAGTGATGGGCTGTGGCATGGTTCACCCTCAAGTATTAAAAAACTGCAACATTAATCCAGATGAATACACAGGCTTTGCTTTTGGTATGGGGATTGAACGTTTTGCAATGTTGTACTATGGCGTAAACGATTTACGACTATTTTTTCAAAATGATGTACGTTTTTTAAAACAATTTAGCTAAATGTTACAATTACCCAACTGATTGCTTTTTATCAATCATGCTATTTTATATTCCATCTTATCAAGTGTATAAACCCCAAAAATAGCTGGTTGATTAAACAAGATTAACCTTTTATAGAGTGATTTTGCCTACTTTAAAGCAGGTGTAAGTTACTTTTTAAATTTTAAAACAGATATTTGAGATAAACAATGAAAATCAGCGAAACTTGGTTAAAACAATATTTTCCCAATCTAAATTTAAGTGCTGAAGAAATTGGTCATCAGCTAACCATGGCAGGGTTGGAACTGGATGATTTGTATAAAGTTGCTCCAGATTTTAGCGGTGTTGTGATTGGTGAAGTATTAAGCTGCAACCAACACCCCGATGCTGACAAACTGAAAGTTACCACTGTAAATATTGGCACAGAAACTTTGCAAATTGTTTGTGGCGCACCCAATGTTCGAGTTGGGCTAAAAGTTGCAGTGGCAACGGTTGGGGCGATATTACCCCCTATGGATGGCAAACCATTTACCATTAAAAAAGGGAAATTGCGTGGTATTGAATCCTTTGGTATGTTATGCGGCGCATCTGAGCTTGGCCTGCCCGACGAAATTGATGGTCTGTTAGAATTGGATGACGACGCACCCATTGGAACAAATTTACGTGAATATTTGGCATTAGATGGTCATATTTTAGATATTTCCATCACACCAAATCGTGGTGATTGTTTTAGTGTGTTAGGGATTGCTCGTGAAATCGCAGTCATTCACCGACTAAAAAAAGAAAATAATGCAGGCATAGATGCTCATCAACAGGAAAATGAAAAAGTATACTCTGCCCTACTTCACCAAAATGTTGTGGTTCAGGCTGATGACGCTTGCCCACGTTATTTGTTGCAGCCTATTTTTAATATTGACCGAAGTAAAGCCACTCCAAAATGGCTTAAGGACCGCTTGATTGCATCAGGACTACGAACGCATAATTTTTTAGTTGATGTGACCAACTATGTGTTATTGGAATTAGGTCAGCCACTACATGCATTTGATGCCGATAAAGTTGTCGGTGATGTTTGTGTGCGTCTTGCCCATGCTGGTGAAACTTTTACATTGCTCAATGAGCAAACTGTTACGCTAACAGGTGATGAACTTGTGATTGCAGACAGTGAAGGTGTTTTAGCGTTGGCGGGTATCATGGGCGGATTACGTTCAGCAGTTACAGACAGCACCACCAATATCATCTTAGAAAGTGCCTTTTTTGCACCTAATGCCATTGCTGGACGTGCCAGACGTTTTGGATTGCATACCGATGCCAGCCAACGATTCGAACGTGGTGTGGACTTTAATTTACCAAAACGCGCATTAAATCGAGCCGTTGATTTGATTACCAGTGTAGCAGGTGGCGAAGTTGGAAGATGGTTTACTGTTGAAAATTTAGATAATTTACCCAAACGCTTACCTATACAAGTAGCACTTACTCAAGTAAAAAGCTTGTTAGGCGTAGATATTGCTAAAGATGAAATTATTCAAATTCTAACCCATTTAGAAATTATTGTAGAAGACAAAGGCGCTTTTTTAGTTTGTACGCCACCAAGTCACCGTTTTGATTTAACCATCAGCGAAGATATTATTGAAGAAATTGCTCGTATTTACGGTTATGACAACATTGCTCCAGTATTGCCAAGTCTGTTGGTGGACATGGATTATGATGATGGTCAAGATTTGCTGTTAAATCTAAAAAATACCCTAGTTTCTGAAGGCTATCAAGAAGCAATCAGTTTTAGTTTTAGTGATGAAAAACTAGAAAACTTGCTAAATGATGAAAAATTGGGAGCCATATTACCCCTTGCCAATCCCATTTCTTCAGACCTTGCCGTCATGCGTCGGACATTACTGTCTAGCCTTTTACCGATTGTACAATATAATCTAAACCGCAAACAAAATCGCCTACGTTTTTTTGAAACTGGACTTAGTTTTGTGGGTAAAAATGTTTCAGAACTGGTACAAACGCCAAGCCTTGCAATGATATCGGTTGGCGATGTTATGGATAAAAGTATCTACACCAATCGCTCTTTTGATTTTTTTGACTTTAAAGGCGATATTGAAAATTTACTGCCTGCTAATTTAGACAATCGTCGTGTTGGTTATCAGCGTGCTGATTTAGCGTTTTTACACAAAGGTCAAAGTGCGTATTTATTGATTGATGATAAAAAAGTTGGTTGGTTTGGTCAGCTACACCCAAGCATCACTCAAGCACTGGATTTACCAACTACCTGGGTGGCTGAGTTTACCTACGAAACAATTCTCAATTTATACCATAATTTACCTAAAATCACCCCGCCAAGCAAATTCCCTCAAGTGCGTCGTGATTTAGCATTTTTGATAGATACAGCAATAGACTGGCAAACTTTGACTAGCGATATCAGAATAGCTGCTGGTGAATTTTTAATAGATTTGGCTTTATTTGATGTTTATGAAGGTGAGCGTTTGCCGGCTGGCAAAAAATCGATTGCCTTTACTATGACGTTTGAAAATGCCAATAATACACTGGATGATGAAACCATCAAGACCCTAATGGATAAGGTGATTGATATTCTAACCCAAAACCACAACGCCAAACTGCGTGATAGCTGATGGCAAATTTAACCGATAAAAGTTAATCAAAGGAAATAATCATGAGTACACTAACTAAGGCTGATATGGTTGATCATTTAACTGTTCGCCTGCGTATGAGCCGCCAAGATGCCCGATTTTTGGTAGATATGTTTTTTGCCCAAATCAGCCAAAGTCTAGCCGACGGCAAAGAAGTCAAATTATCAGGATTCGGTAATTTTGAGCTGCGTGACAAAAAAACTCGCCCTGGTCGCAACCCAAAAACTGGAGAGGAAGTTCCAGTTAAAGCGCGTCGTGTAGTAACTTTTAAAGCAGGTCAAAAATTGCGTGGTGAGATTCAAGCCTAACTAACAAAATATGCCCACTTAATAAGTGGGCATATTTTTATTGATGCTAACAAATTTGATAATCACGACTTATAAATGACCAAATTTACGTTTCTTAGGTGCAGTTTGGTTAAAAAACACTTCTTCTACGCGTTTTTGCGGCTTATCTTTTTTAAATGTTGAAGGGCGGCGTGTATTTTTTGTTGGCGCCGACTCTTTGGTTGTTGATTTAGCAAATTTACTGCGTTTTTTGGAGGCAAAACCATTATCATCCACCTCTACCGCACCAAAAAAACGATTGGATTTTTTGTCAGAAAATGCAGATTTCGCTGCTTTTTTTGCTTCAAAATTTTGTAATTCAAAACGACTACCCATTCTATCACGCTTTTTATGCGGTTTGGCAAAATAACCTTGTTCAAAATCACCATCTTGATTTTTGACAAAATTTGATTGTTTTTTATCCATTCTATTAAATTTATCACTGACAGCTTTTGACCGAACGCGTTTTTTATCACGTTCAGACTTGTGATAAGTTTTTTGAATGTTGCGTTTTGGTTCAAGTCCTTCCAATACTTCTTCTTTAATTTCACGTTTTAGATAACGACCAATTGAAGTTAGCTGTCTTCTATCATCAATGCTGCATAAATTCATCGCAACACCCGTACGACCGGCTCGACCACAGCGACCAATACGATGCACATAATCTTCCACCTGACGTGGCAAATCATAATTCACCACATGGCTAATTGCAGAAATATCAATACCGCGAGCTGCCACATCAGTTGCTACTAAAATTTGATACTTGTTGGCTTTGATGTCGCTGATAATGCGATTGCGTTTTCCTTGAGGTAAATCGCCATGCAAATATTTTGCTGACAGTCCTGCTTCGGTCAATGTTTGGGTTAAATCTTCAGTGCTTTTTTTGGTAGCTGTAAAAACAACCACTTGCTTAATTTCTGGATTGCCCAGCAGCTGTAATAAGATTTTATTTTTATGATGAAAATCATCACAAAAATAAACCGATTCATCAATATGAGCGGTTTCTACTTTGATGGCGATTTTCTTAGGATTATTGGTGAAATTTTCAGCAATTTTACCGACTTCGCCATCCCAAGTTGCTGATGACATGATGGTTTGACGACTAGTTGGTACTGCTTGCATGATTTTTTCAATGTCTTCAGCAAAACCCATATCCAGCATTCTATCTGCTTCGTCTAATACCAAAACTGACAGTGCTGATAAATCCACACGTCCTGCGGTCATATGGTCTAGCAACCGACCAGGTGTTGCGATGACTATTTGCACACCTTTACGCAAATTACGGATTTGTCCGCCATAATTAGAGCCACCAACCAATGTTGTACTGTACAAACCTTTGATATTTGCCCCGTAACGACGCACACTATCATAGACTTGCTGAGCAAGTTCACGAGTTGGTGTTAAAATCAGGGCGTGAATGTGTTTTTTTTGTTTATCAAGCTGACATAGTTGATTTAAAATCGGCAGTACAAATGCTGCTGTTTTACCTGAACCTGTCTGAGCAGATAGCAATAAATCTTCTTGGTTTAAAGCACAAGGGATTGCTCCAGCTTGAATGGGGGTGGGTGTGGTGTAACCACTTTTAGCCAAAGCCTTTAAAATCGGTTTTTGCAGTTTTAAATCGTCAAAACAAAGCGGCTTAGCATCTGCCGGTACGGTGACGTTGGTTGTCATAATTAAATTTTTCCATTAAAAAGCCAGTCGATGAACGATTGTCCACAAAAAAGCAATCTCAAATCGTGGTAAAGTATTTTGAGCGCTGGCGTGTTGTCGCTGATGTTGATCGTTAAATGATGAAATCAAGTTAGGCAATCAACCAAAATCATCGCAACAAAATAAGAAAAACATTAATCAAAACATATTCATTGAGGAATTTTTTTATTTAGATTAAATTTAGACAAATTGACAGAATCAATTATTAGTGGCGATGTCATCAAAAGCGAAGGTTAATTTTTTATTATAGCATATTTTTATTTAAATATAAAGTTTTTACTTTAACATAAAGAATTTTAACTTAAAATTAAATAAATCAAATTAGTTGTTAAGGGTGAGTGTTACCACAACAAAATAATCAGCGACCAATACACAATCAGGATATTGATTTTTTAATTCATTAGCGGAAACTTGCATAAATTCAACTGATGCTTGGTGTAATTGAGCAACTTGTTTTACTAAAGTCAGTCCCAACCCCGTTCCTTTTTTTTGATGAATGTTTGGCAAGCTAAAATAACGTTCAAATGCTCGCTCACCAACATACTCTGGTAATTTTTGACTGTCATTGATAACAATAATTTTGGTTTGCTTCCTAGACTGTATCACCTGAACAAATACCGATGAAAGCCCATAATAAATGGCGTTATCCAGTATATTTTGAAAAGCTTGTGCCAGCCAAAATTCATCTGCCATAATATAAACATCTTGGGGTGTATAATCAATGTTTTTGTGAAGTTTGGTACAAAGTGCTGATAATTGGGCGATTTGGCTGCTGATAATTTGACCAATATTACAAGAAGTTTGGTTTAATTTAAAACTGGGCTGTTCTATTTTTGCCAGTGTTAATAGCTGATTTACCAAAACAGTGAGTTTATCTGCTTGCTCAGTAATGATGGCACTAAACTGTTGTCGCTCTTCATCGGTCAAATCCCAAGCTAAAAGTTCACCACTGGCACGAATGGCAGTTAAAGGTGATTTTAACTCGTGGGTTAGTGTATGAACATACTCGGTAACGTAGGCTTTATTTTCAATGATATTTTTCATATCATGAATATTATGTGTCAGTTCATTTAATTCTTTGCCTAGATAAAAATGAGGTGGCATTTGCTGAGCTAGATTTTTTGTATAAAGATTAACCATAGCAATGCTATGCCGAAGCCACCATGCCATCAATATGGATAATGCCAATGCTGAAATCATAATCGTTAAGATGATTTTAATAACTTCTTCTTGGCTTTTTTTGATGTATGGTAAAAGTGTTGGGGTGGGCTTGCCAACAGATACAACACCCAAGATTTTACCATCTTTGACGATAGCACTAGCCACATACATTACGCCATAATAGGCATCTTTGCCACTTTTGTCTCTAGGCTGATAATCCTTACAATGTCCCAATCTATTACTACTTCTTGCCCCATATTTTCCCTGCAAAGTCAAACGTACATCATTCCAGCGACTAAAGTCAGCGTCTACATCCTTGTGACAACTATCATAAATCACTTTACCAACGTGATTGGTGATATAAATATGGAATTGGCTTTTGTTTTTTTGGTCGTACCAAAAAAGTACTTGGCTGCCATCATCAAAAGCTTGCGATAATCTATTGCTCATTTTATGACCAAAATCATCGCCCATTTGAGCCATATCATCAGCAACTAATGCTGACAAAAGCCGTGCTGTATCTGCCAAATCATCTTCAACCACCCGTTTAGCAGAAGGGCGTAATGTTTTTTGGGTGTAATACAAAGCAAAACTACACGCCACAATAATGAGTACGGCAAAGGTTAGCCAAATACGAAAAAATATGCTAAAACTAATTTGTTTTTTAAAGATTTTATCCAAAAACTGATGAAATGTCAGCATAGACTATAGCCCAAACCACGATGTGTTAAAATAATTTCATCAGCTGAAATGCACGCAAGTTTTTGTCTTAATGTTTTAATATGGCTATCAATAGTACGCGCTAAACGGTGTTCAGGATGCTGACTGATATGGTTTAAGATTTGTTCGCGGGTTAAAATACGTTCAGGGTTTTGTAAAAGTGTCAGCATAATTGCTAATTCGGTTTTGCTAAGCGCAATTGCTGTATTATTTAGCATCAAAGAATAATCGCTTTGCTGATATGTCCAAACGCCTACTTGGGTATGACGCACAAAATCGCCAACCGATGACAACAAATTGGGCAAATCCACAGGCTGAAAATTTGTTTTTGCAGAGACAGACTGTATTTTTTGACTGCTAGGAATGTAATTTTGTCGCCGCCAAATGGCTTTAATTCTGGCAATTAATTCTCGAGAACTAAATGGCTTAGCAATATAATCATCCGCCCCCATCTCAAGCCCGATAATAGTATCCACTTCATCATCTCTAGCAGTCAAAAATAAAATGGGTACAAAGGGGCATAAATCCCCCTGCCGAATCATTTTACATACATCAAAGCCGCTGCCATCAGGTAAGCCAATGTCTAAAATCACTGCATCAATATTTTGATGATGTTTTAATAAAGGAAGAACTTTGGCAACCATATCTGCCCAAAGAACTTGCCAGCCCTCTCGTTGCAAGGAAAATTGCAGTGTTGCAGCAATGGCTGGGTCATCTTCTAATAACAAAATTGTAGTCATATCAACTGCCATATTTGCCATAACGCTGATAATCAGAAAAATATAACACCGCAATCACTTTGCCATCAATCTGATATGGGTAAAGCATTTCATAACGCCCATCAGATGCGCTAAAATAAGGTTCAGTGAAATTTTTACTAAATACTTTATCCAAATATTCTTTTTGCGCTGCATCTGCTTTATAGATAAAATCTATTTTTTGCAAATAAATCGTAGTTGGCTGGCTGCCTTCGGTAGTGGTAACGCCAATCATATCGCCTATTGCTAAAGATTTTGTATCTTGAGCAGCCTGTTTATTCAAATAATTATCAGAAAAACCCAAATAAGCATCTTTACCATCGATGGTGTCAGGCACAATCACCATAGCATAATTAATCCCATTACTGGTATTTTGCAAATATCGAATGGTTTTGGCAATTTGCCCAATAAATTCTGAATCAAACTTATATTTAGTCAATTCATTTAAAGGTTCTTTGTAAGTTTGTGCGATGGTTTGGGCTGAGTCGAGCAAATACTGCTTTTTTCGCTGGCTACTTAGATAATCGCCATAAAATAATAAACCCGTTAATACTGGAAAAATCATCAAAAGAATAACCGATATCAATTTTCCATGTTTAAAAATTATTTTATCATCTTCGTTTCTTTGGGCAATGCGTGTTAGGTTTAGCATAATATTAACAATCAGTGAACTTGCCAATATTGCCAAAATGCCCAAAATACTAAAACCAAAAATTTCTGTAATATTCTCACGGAAAATTTTGATACCAAAAACGACTGCGATAATAAAAATAAACACCCAATACACAAGCAAAATAATGCTGATGAGTGCAATGATATTACTTATCTTAACCAGTTGCTTGATATTCATATTGTAAAACTCTTTTTATTTACTGTATTTGCTCATCATTTAACACAAAAAACTATTTTTTATCAAACAGTAAACCATTTGTATTTATCTGGGTTAAGTCCACAGCCGCCCCCGTCCAAAGCTCAAAAGCAAGCTTAGCTTGCTGAATCAACATGCCAAAACCATCAAAGGTTTGGCTGTTTTGCTGGCAAAAATATTTTAAAAACTCTGTTTTTTGACCATACATCATATCATAGGCAGTATTAACAATTATATCTGACTGCGCCAGTGGCAGGGTTTGACCTGTGGTGCTCACCGATGTTGCGTTAATCACAATATCAAAATAGCCTGTTAAATTATCTGCACTCAGTTCATAAGCAAATAAACTTTGATTATTTTTTAGATGATTTTGAAATTCTTGCACCAACATTTGAGCTTTTGATAATGTGCGATTAAAAATCGCTATATTTGCCCCTTGATTTAATAAAGGTAAAATCGCCCCACGGGCTGCACCGCCCGCCCCTAAAATGGCAATGTTTTTACCCACCAAACAAACATCCTTATCTAAAAAATCAGCAACCAATCCGCGACCATCGGTGTTGTCGCCATATAATTTGCCATTTTTTAAAAAAAGCGTATTAACTGCTTTTGCTGCAAAAGCATCATCGCTTAACTCATCGCACAGTTCAAACGCCCACTCCTTAAAAGGTAAAGTAACATTCATACCACGTCCGCCACCTGCAAAAAACGCTTCAATCACCGCGGTCAAGCTTTTTTTATCATTTGGACAAAATTGTCTTTGATAACAAATATCTAGACCAGTTTGAGCAGCAAAAGCCTGATGGATTTGGGGGCTTTTTGAATGAGTGATTGGGTTGCCGATGACGATAAAATGATACATAATATGCCTTTTGTAATTTGTTGTGATGATGATGACCCCAAAAAAGCCATTAGATAAAAAAAATCTTATCAAGCCATTGATTTGGGCTGTTTTTTTGCTATTTTTGGTGGTAATTGGAATAAATTTAAGTTCCTTTATTGGTTATTTTTTTAACAAAAAAGTCACAGCTGAAAAAATATCCACGCCAAAAATCTATGAACCAGTCGTTTATCCCATCCAAGACTGGCAAAGCAGTAAAAAAGCTAACCGACTGTACACTGATGAACTCATCCATTTAATCGGACAAAATCCCACTATGGATAAGACTTTGGATTTTTATGGCAATGAAGCCGTATTGCACCGATTTTCAACATTATCTGAACCTGAACTGTCTTTAGCCAATAGCGACGATATATTGGAATTAAGCTGGTATTTTGCCCACCCAAAAGACAATGAAACTGATAAAAATTTAAGTGTTCGTTACGCTCAAAAAGCCTACTTATTAGCCAGCTATATCTATGGCAAAGATGGTAAAACGCTAATCAATGCAATGCTGAACAAAAAATCCAACCCCAAACTAACGGGTTTGTTATTAGCGCAGTGCCAAGGGTACATCTGCAAACTTATTTTAGATAAAAAAGCTTTACACATTCGTGATAAATCTACCACCAAATCCACCAAGGATTAAAATACCCATAACGATAATAATCCAAACGCTGACCCATTTCATACTGCTCAAGACCAAACATATTAGCATGGTGCAGTTCTTCAAAATTATCATCACACACAGGATTTAATGCGTAACCCATACGACCTAAATGGTAAGCGTTTGATTTGGTGCAATAGTGTTTTAAACCAATTTGCCGACCAGTTTCCCATAATGCCTTATCAGGAACGCTTTTACCTTGACAGGTTTTGATGTGTTTTAGAATTTTTTGGCTATCTGACCCTTGTTTTCCATCCAAAATACCCACTTCTTGCCAATTAGCGTTTTGGCAATCACCCTTTTTTAGTGTTGATACAGACACGCAGCTACACAACGTCAAAATCAATAATGATAATGACAACAATCGTATACCACCATTCATTATGCCTCCTATTTATGTTCTAGCTGATGATTTTATTGTACCATTTTTGAATGGGTTATGGTTTATCTTAGTGCTATATGCGCAAAATTATGATAAATCCGTTTGTATCACATATTCATCCAAATTTACATCGCAAAGTTCTTGTAAGGCAACAATAAAACGATGATAGCTCATCTGTAAATCCGCCATGCTCTTTTGACTATTAAGACAGTCTTTTTCTAACATCTCAGCAGCAAAACGCAATTTGGGTGTACCTGCATATCTTGCCCCACCAATCAATTTATGAGTAATATCGCTCAATGTTTTTTTATCTTGCTGTTGCCATGCTTTTTGTAGTGCTGCTCGTTCTTTTTTGGCATCGCAAATCATCATTTTTAATAATTTTATTGCCAAATCCGCCTTATAAGATGACAGTTGCAGGGCTTCTTGCCAATCAATCACAGGCAATTGAGCAAAATCTGCTGGGGCGCAATTTTTAGATAAATCATCTACTATGGGTGCAGACAATTGATTGTGATTTAGCCATTTTTGAAGTATCTGAATGAGCTGATTGTAGGCAATGGGTTTGCTAATATAGCCATTTAATCCAGACGACATCAGTAAATCTTTTTCATCCGCCAAACCATGAGCTGTCAATGCAATGATTGGAATGGGTGCGCTGTTGTGGGTTTCTTCAATTTTACGAATCTGTGTGGCAGCTTCAAATCCTGACATTTTTGGCATTTGAATGTCCATAAAAATCAGATTAATTGGCTCATCCTGCCCTGTAATGGCGAGCGTGGTGCGATGAATGGCATCAAAGCCATTTTTGGCGGTAACTGCGTCTACATTCAGCTCTGCTAAAAATGCCTGCATTACCAAAATATTAGGCAAATGGTCATCCACCACGAGCACTCTAAAACCTGAAAAGCTAACTTTATCGTCTTTTTTGGGAGCAGTTTGATTGGCAAGCATTGCCAAAAGTTGCCGACTATCCATTGGCTCATACAATGCATAAGTCTGATAAGTGGTTAGCAAGCTATTATCCATGCTCACCTGATAACCATAAGTGGCTAAATTTCCCTGATAACGCTGACGAATTTGCCGTAAAATTGCAGGGATATCATCTTGAGCAGCGTCTTGTCCAAAATAGTCCACCATCACCCAATTAAAACCGTGATTGGGTTTATCCAATTGTTCTAATAAATCAGCAAGCCCGATGGTGATGTAAATTTTAGCTTGTATGTGGTTTAAACTTGCTTTTAATGCTTGAATAGCAGGCGGGTGATTAATCCATACCAAAATATTGATTGGTTGAGCTGGTATTTGTCTAGGCAAATCATCCAACATTGCGCCTTTTGTTGGCAGTTCAAACCAAAATGTTGCTCCTTGTTTAGCAATATTTTGACGACTGTTATCAAAAAAACCAATTTTACCGCCCAGTAGTGTTATCAATTTTTTTGAAATCACCAAACCCAAGCCTGTTCCGCCGTAACGACGTGTTACCGATAAATCGCCTTGGCTAAAACTTTGAAATAATTGAGCTTCATCGGCTTGACTAATACCCTTGCCAGTATCTTCTACCAAAATACGAATTGCATCGTCTTCATCGCTCAGTCGCACCTGAACAACAACCGAGCCTGAATCGGTAAACTTGATGGCATTGCCTACCAAATTGGTTAAAATTTGTTTTATTCGCAAACCATCACTTTGAATGTGCATTGGCACATCATGATAAAACAGCACCGATAGGCGCAAATGTTTTTCTGATGCCACAGGCGACAACATATCCACAACATCATAGATGGCGGCATACAAATCAAATTTGTGATTATCCAGTACCAGTTTTCCAGCTTCTATCTTGGAAAAATCCAGTACATCATTAATCAATGCCAAAAGATGGGCAGATGATTTTTTGATGGTTTGAACGTATAAGTTTTGCTTGCCAGATAAGTCTTCATCTCGTGATAATAAATTAATAAAACCATCAATGCTATTTAAAGGGGTTCTTAATTCATGACTGATATTCGCCAAAAACGCTGATTTTGCTGTGCTGTTACTCACCACAATATCATAATTGCTACGAATCTCAATATTTCGCATTTCCATCTCGTCCATGGATTGTCTTAAATCCGCCTCAGTTTCTGCAGCGTGGTTTTTTAAATCATCCATGCTATTTTTTAAACGACCAATGGCTTTTGATAAATCGTTTTGCAATAATAAAAATTCGCCCTCTGTTAAATGGTGCATGCTTTTATCTAAATTATTAACAGTCAATCCTTGTAGATAAAGACGCATTTCGTAAATGGGGGCAACCCAACGTTTAGCGTAGATATTTAATACCAAAAGCAGCAACAAAAGTGTAATCAACCCTGTAACAGCCAGTGCCAGTGCCACTCGGTAGTAGGTAATAATTAAAGGCTTATTATCCATCTGCACCACCAACCAAAACTCCCCAAGTTCGGCGGCGATCGGCATACCATACAGAGTGTGCTCATAAGTATAGAGCTGCCAAAATTTTTTATTAGAAATTTCCCATTGAGGTAGTTTTTGTGATTTGCTCATGGTGCTATCTAATAGCACATTACCTACTTTATCCACCACCATAACTTTTTGTAGCCATTCTTCACGTGATAAAGTATGGGCGTGCAAAAACCCCCAAAACCCTTTTCCAATATCAGTTGGTTGGTTGGTAGAATCAATAATGTTTTTATCATTATTCAGATAAGTTTGATAATCTTTTGGTTTGCCAGCCATGTTGTCTAAAAGCATTGGACGCATGACAGGCTCATAACGAATCAGCAAAGCCTGAGCAAAGGCTTCTTGTTCAAAGCGTGTTGATTTTCTAACTTCTGAAAAAACCAAATAACCACCAACTGCCGCCAACAAAACAATTGGCAAAAATACCAACAAAATCAATTGTCCATAAACACTTTTTCGGCTAAAAATTGATTGTTTCATAGTTTATATTATGTTAGAAGAAACAGCAGTGTAGCATGATTGTCCAAAAAAACAAGCCGTCTTGGGCGGTTTTAGGCAAGTATGCTATAATTTAGACATTATCAATTATTTTATCAGTTGTTTTATGAATAAAATCAAAAAATTAGCTGATTATGTTGGCAATACGCCTTTGGTGTGTTTAAACCATTTGCCAAATAATCGCAGTAAAATTTTTGCTAAATTAGAAGGAAATAATCCAGCAGGTTCAGTTAAAGATAGGCCCGCTTTAAATATGATACGTCAAGCCCAGATGCGAGGCGATATTAAAAAAGGCGACAAACTCATAGAAGCCACCAGTGGCAATACAGGAATTGCATTGGCAATGGCTGCTGCGATTGAAGGCTATCACATGACACTTATCATGCCCAAAAACTCCACTCAGGAACGAAAAGATGCCATGCGAGCGTATGGGGCAACCTTGATAGAAGCTGAAAATATGGAAGTGGCACGCGATTTAGCTCTAAAAATGCAGCAAAATGGCGAAGGTTTGGTATTAGACCAATTTAATAATCCTGATAATAAAAACGCTCATTATCACAGTACCGCCCCTGAAATTTGGCAACAAACTCAAGGTAAAATCACGCATTTTGTCAGCAGTATGGGAACCACAGGCACCATTACAGGAGTTGCTAAATTTTTAAAAGAAAAAAATCCTGATATTCAAATCATTGAACTTCAGCCTAGCGATGGTTCTAACATCGCAGGCATTCGTCGCTGGTCAAAAGCTTACCTTCCAAAAATTTTTGAGCCTGAGCTGGTGGACACCATTATGGATGTTCACCAAGCAGATGCTGAGAACTATACTCGCAAACTCGCCAAAGAAGAGGGAATTTTTTGTGGGGTGTCATCAGGTGGCGCAGCATGGGCGGCTTACCAAATCGCTCAAACCACTTCTGATGCCAATATCGTATTTATTGTTTGTGATAGAGGCGATAGGTATTTATCAACGGGGCTGTTTGGTTTATAATCATCATGATTAATAATTAATCAGATAAAACTTCAATTTTGTTGATACATTGGAAAATTTATGAAATTATTCACTCCACTCATAGCTTTGAGTATAACCTTAGTTATGTGCACAACTGCTTTTGCGGGTGCTTCGTATTATGAAAATGCCCAAATGCACTGTATAATTCTTAAAGATGGCGCAATCAAAAAACAAACCGATTGTCAAGCTGATGGTATAGAATATGGCGGGGCAGGTTATGGCGGAGGCATTGATTGGACTTTTGATGAAATCAAAGGGTTTGGAGTGTTTGTAGTCAGTCGAGGCTTGATGTTTGCTCAAGACCAAGGTGGTGATATACTGGTGGATGAAAATGGTTACGCCAAACTTAGCCGTGAATGGCTTACCCTAAATGATAAGCCTGCATTGATGTTTCATAGATTTCCCAATAATCATCAGCGATTTACTGACAGCCAAGAACAGCTTTATCATGCCAACAAATTACTTGACGTCAAAGGCAATGCTATTGCACCCTATCACTGTTTGGCATATACTCAAAACCCAGACATTGAATTTTGCTTTAATGGTAAGTTTTAAGAATAAAATTCGTCAATTCATCAAAATCATCAAACACCCCATCAGGATTACTATGACTGATGGGAGTGTCATAATTATAGCCATAAGTCAAAGCCAAAGTGGTAATATGAGCGCTTTTCCCCGCTTCAATATCATTTTTTGAATCACCTATCATAATGGCTTGATTTGTGCTAATACCTAGTTTTTCACAAATATGCAGCAGTGGCAATGGGTTGGGTTTTTTAACTGGTAAGCTGTTACCGCCCAAAACCAACTGAAATTTATCTTGCCAACCAAGCCCCGCCAAAATATCTGGTACAAACTCCACAGGTTTATTGGTCGCGATGTTTAAACAAAAACCCGCTTGGATTAATTTATCTAAATTTTTGGTAACGTTGGGATATTCTTTGGTTTGATTAAACACATTTTTCCGATAATAGTCCAAAAAAACTCTATGCGCTGCCTCAATCTCATCAGAAGCACTTGGTAAATTCGCCCAATCCAAAGCTCGCTGCACCAATTTTAATGAACCATTGCCCACCCAAGTACGAACATCGTTTTCACTTGGAATTTTATCAGATAAAGTCTGCATCATTTTTTTGACTGAAATGGCAATATCAGGCACACTATCAATTAACGTACCATCTAAATCAAAAATGATTGTATTTTTTTTCATGGTTTTTCTCACGTTGTCAATCTTGGATTGTTAATTGTATTTATGGTTATCATAGCCCAAAACTATCAGCAAAAAAACCTTTATCAATAAATTTTGGCGATATTTGTAACAATTAAGTTACGCAAATTGGCAAAAAATTTAAGTAAAAGCAATATATTATCCTTATTTTAAATCATTCTATCTCAAGTCAATATTTTTTTGCAAAAGTTTACAAAACACGCCATAAACATGCACATTCTTTTAGAAATAATTTGTTACTATAAAATCATCAAGGTTGTTAAGCAAACAGCCAAATTCGTTGGAGAAATTTTATGAAAACATCAATCAAAACATTATTAGCCGTTGCTGTTGCGTCTTTATTTGCTATCAATGCCAATGCTGGCGTTAGCTATGGCTCAGCGGCAGGTTCTGTATCGCCTTATATTGGTGTTAAAGCGGGTCAATTTAATCCAGGAATTGACAAGGCAAAAGATGCAACTGTTTATGGCGTATATGGCGGGGTGAATTTTGACCAAAATTTTGGGGTCGAAGGTGAGTACGCCAGCACTGAAGACAAAGATTACACCAACGCTCAAGGGATAGCCCGTAATTACAAAGCAAAAACTTATGGTTTGTATGGTACTTATCGTTATAACTTTGTTAGTACGCCCGTCTATGCTAAAGCCAAACTTGGGCTAGCTAAAACAGAAGTTACTGATAAAGCCAAAGTTGGCATCAGCACCAAAGAAACCGATAAAACCAGCATCGCAGGTGGTGTCGGCATTGGCGTCAAAGCAACCGATAATTTTGGTGTCGAAGCCACTTACAACTACCTAAATGGTGATGACAAAATGTGGGGTGTTGGGGCGCACGTCAATTTTTAATCAAAACCATCGTAAAACCAAAAAGACGCAATTTGCGTCTTTTTGTTGTTTTAATTTAAATTTTTTAATGGGTATTTATTTAATCTTGGCACGATATTTCACAACTGCTGTTCCACCAAGCCCCACATCTTCAACCGTCCAACGCAATGCTTTGTAGCTACCAAAAGCCAAATTTTGTACTTGACCACCAACATTAATGCGAATTGGCATATTAACAAAACGCTGACCATCAGCGCTGCCTTTGGCAGTTTTTGGACTTAAAAATCCCGTAAATTCAGCATCATTAGAAATGGTTAAAGTAACTTCCATCGTGCGAATGCGGTCGCCATTATTAGTAAATAAACCTTGATATTCTAAAACATCTCCTGATTTGACCGCAGTACCAATATTAACAGGAATTAAATTTTCTTTACCGGTGGCGTCTGTTTTAACAATAAATGCATTTACAACTGTACTGATATTTTCCTGACCAGTTGATTGAGGTTGATTTAGCATTGCTGGAGTCAAGGTCGTTGTTGTGCTGGCAACGGCTGTGGCTGTTTGTGTGGTTGTAATTGGAGCTATGCTGGCAGTATTGACAGTCATGGCTTGCGCTTTGGGTAATTGGTTAAGCGTTGGAGCACCCGGTTTACTGCTTGGTTTAGCAGTGAATGTAATCATGCCCGTATTATCTTGAGCAGTTTGGTTTGGAGTTGGTAGCATCGCATAAGCAGACGTTGCACAGCCACCTAGTAGTAGCATCATTGATAAATAACGCATGGTTTTTCCTTATTGCAATAAATCAAATCGTTTTAAATCAAATGGATTGTTTGGCGTGAGCTTTTACCATTGTTTTAACTCATATCAAACTCAATTCACACCAAACTTAATGAAAAGTGTTAATCATAACACGGAAAATTAATTCTTTTATTAATCATCCGTTTATTTATGGTAAAATTTGCTTTTTGCATTTTAATGAATAGAGCCTTCATGAACACGCCCCCCATTGATTGGTTCCGCCGCTGCACTCCCTACATTAACGCCCATCAAGGCAAAACCTTTGTGATTATGTTTGATGGTGACGCCTTAACAAGTGATAATTTTGATAAGCTAATTCATGATTTTGTGCTTTTACACAGCTTGGGAATTCGTTTAGTCTTGGTGTATGGAGCTCGTACACAGATTAATCAAGCCTTAAAAAATGCCAATATTAATAGTGTCTTTTATCAAGACGTTCGCGTTACCGCCAAAGACAGCATGGAGCATATTTTATCTGTGGTTGGCAAAACTCGTTTGCAAATTGAAGCAGAATTTTGCAAAGGACTAGCAAACACGCCCATGCTTGGAACAAAAGTGAGTACAATATCAGGAAATTTTATCACCGCCAAACCTTTTGGGGTCAGAGATGGTGTTGATTATCAACTCACCGGAGAAGTTCGGCGCATTGATGCTGCCGCCATCAAACACAATCTAGACTGTCGTCATGTGATTATTTTAGACTCTTTGGGATTTTCAGTATCAGGAGAAATTTTTAATCTACAATCTTACGAAATTGCCATTAAAACTGCCATTGCCCTAAAAGCAGATAAACTGATTTTTCTGGGTCAAACCGATGGAATTTTTGATAATGGCGTATTGATTCGCGAGATGACCGTTGATGCTGCACAAAATTTTTTACAAAAACACCCCAAAAATACTGTTTTAAAAAATGCCATTATCGCCTGTCAAGAAGGTATCAAACGCGTACATTTGTTAAGTTATAAAAAAGATGGAGCGATTTTAGAAGAATTATTTACCACTGACGGGCAAGGCACACTTATCAGTCAAAATCAATTTGACAACATCCGAGAAGCGACCAGTGATGATATTTTGGGCATCATGACACTGATTAAACCATTGGAACAAAAAGGCATTTTGATTGAGCGCAGTCGCCAAAGACTAGAAGAAGAAATTGATTTTTTTGTAGTGATTGAACGTGATGGCAAAATTATTGGTTGTGCCGCCTTATACCCTTTAGATGATATAAGTGGAGAAATTGCCAGTATCGCCATCGACCCTGATTATCAAAATGGACAGCGTGGTAGTGATTTATTAACTTTTATCCAAAATCGCGCCAAAACTTTTGGTTTAACTCAGTTATTTGCTTTAACCACTCGCACTCTACACTGGTTTATAGAACATGGTTTTAATCAAACCACTCCAAACGCCCTACCCAAAAAAAGACTGCAACAATATCATAATGGGCGAAATTCTAAGGTACTGATAAAAAGTTTATCAGACTAAAAAACACCTTTTATCGTGAATTATTTTCTGTTATAGTAAACATTTGTTATTATATACATGATTTTGTAACATATTTTATAAGAGAGTAAACATGCATTTTAAAAAATCGTTGCTTGCCAGTGGCATTTTTTTTGGTAGTTTTTGTCATGCAGCAGACATCAATCAAAGCGTATTTTTTGGCGATAGTTTAACTGACAGTGGCTATTATACCCAAATCAATGCCAATATTGGTAAATTTACCACCAACCCAGATAAAGTTTGGTCGGAAGTTTTGGCAGACCATTTGGGAACGGCTGCCAATCCTAGCAATAATGGACAAAATGGCACAAATTACGCTGTTGGCGGCGCAAAATCAGCTGAAGATACGGTGAACTTTGGGATTTCTGTGCCATCCGCACAAAGTCAAGTACAAAATTATTTAACCAACCATCAAATCAATCCCAATGCTTTATACACTGTATGGATTGGCGCCAATGATTTATTGGCGGTTGCTCAAAATCCTGCTAATGCCACATCAGTGATAACAGCCGCCGCCCAAAATACGGTAGGCACAGTAAAAACCTTGCATGATAATGGTGCAAAGGTTATTTTAGTGCCAAATTTACCCGATGTTGGTCTAACCCCACAAGCCACAGCTCTGGGTATCAACGCCCAAGCCACAGCTGCCACTCAGCTTTATAATAGCAGCATTTATAATGGGTTTTTGACAACTTCTGCTAATGTTGTGCCATTAGATACCTTTAGCTTGTTACAAGAGGTTGCTCAAAACCCAAGTATTTATGGTTTTAGCAATACTACCAGCACAGCATGCACAGGCTCATCAGCAATTTGTACTGATAAAGGCGGCTCAGATTATCTATTTGCTGATGGCATTCACCCCACAGGAAAAGCCCATAAAGTAGTTGGCGATTACGCTTATGGCGTTCTGTCTGCGCCCGTTCAAATTGGTCAAATCAGCCAAAGCCTAATAACCCATGGACAAAATAAAGGGAATTTTTTACATCAACGACTGCATAGCGACCGTCAACATCAACAAAATTTTTGGGCAACAGGGACGCTGACTCAGCAAAAAAACACCCAAGGCAAAAGCAGTAATAAAACTGATAATATCAACAGCAACATCCAAGTTGGCATTGATACCAGCAAGAATAACTACACCCTTGGCGCTTATCTAAATTACCAAAACCACGACCAAAAATGGCAACAAGGTGGCAAATTTGATGTAGACAGTATGGGGCTTGGTATTTACCATCAGCAGCGCTTTGGTAAAATGCATTTAAACACCCAAATAGGCATGGATAAACTTACCATTAATACCCACCGTCAAATTGCATTAGGGCAAACCATTCGCAGCCACAAAGCTCGCGCCAATGGTCATCATATGTTTGTTGATATGCAGGCGGGTTTTAATATGGGGAATTTTACGCCATATTTGGGCGTTAATGCTCAGCACGTTAAAATTGGTCAATTATTGGAAAACGACAAAGCCGCTACATCCATGCAGTTTGACAAACACACCCAAAAAGAGATTTTTGCCAAAGCTGGTGTAATGGGGCAACTACCCATTAGTCAAAATTGGCAAGTGTTTGGAGATTTGGGCGTTTCACATCGCTTAGTTAATGATGAATTGGCTGTCAAAAGTCGTTTACAATCCATCAGCACACCCAATCGTTTTAGCTTAACAACCCCAAAAGCAGATAAAACCTCAGTATATGGCTCAGTTGGGGTTAAGACTGCAATTGGTAAAGCTGACCTATATGCCAATCTGCAAGGACAAACATCTGGCAGTGATAACACAGATGTTTCAGGACTGGTTGGGGTCAGCTATGGGTTTTAATTAAAATTTGATAGGTTTTTACTTTTTTTGTTTATTCAAAGTATAAATCAGGTTTTAATTTTATTATCATCAAGCTGTTAATAAGAAAATAGGTTAAATAATACAAGGTTTTGTCATCACAAAACCTTGTATCAATTGTGTCATTAAAATCGGTTGACTTAGACGTTATATAATAAAAACTGACAATTTAAGAATCAAAATCATCTTAAGCCACTCCATACAAGCTGACAGCCTACTACTAGTAGCAAACAGCCAAACGCCCGTTTTAAAACTTGAGCAGGCAGTACATGAGCCAATCTTGCTCCTACTTTTGCCATTATAAAACTCATGATACTAACGCAAATAAACGCTCCAACATGCACAAATCCAATCGTCTGTGGTATTTTAAGCCCAATGGTTGCTGTTTGACCAAACCACATAAAACCGATTGCTCCAGCTACCGCAATAGGAAACCCACATGCTGCTGACGTTCCAACCGCCTGTTTCATTGGCACGCCATTATAGCTTAGATATGGTACTGTCAAACTTCCTCCACCAATGCCAAAAATTGCTGACAGCAAACCAATCACCATACCCGCCAATGTTTGGGTGTGATTTTTAGGTAAAGGTTTATCAAGGTTCTCTTTATTGGGAAAAAATAACATTTTAATTGCCATCAGCACTGCCCCTGTGCCGATAATAGCCTGTAAAGCATCGCCTTTTATTAATGTTGCTATCCATGCACCCAAAAGACTGCCTAGCACCAATCCTTTACTCATATTTTTAAAAATATCCCAACGCACGCCGCCTCGTTTATGGTGAGCAGACATTGAGCTGATGGATGTTAAAATAATGGTTGCCAGAGCCGTCCCTACCGCTACATGAGCCACAACATCCTTTGGCATACCGTAAGCGGTAAAAATCCATACCAAAGCTGGCACAATAATCAATCCACCGCCGACCCCAAAAAGCCCAGCACACACGCCTGCTATCGTGCCTGCCAACATAAACCATAAATACATTTATTCGTCCTAATTTTTACTTTGTGTTATTATAACGGCAAATCTGCCAAATTCCCAATTTTACCAGTCATGAAGCAAACGATTCAAATTTTAAATACTCCAATTCACCATCACCACTTTGACACGATAGACAGCACCAACACCCAGCTCATTTTAGACATCACCAACACTTTAGATTTTAAGCAATTACATGTCTATACTGCAAGCCATCAATACCGTGGGCGCGGGCAACATGGTCGAACTTGGGAACATGGCAATGATAACGTGTTTTTATCATTTTATGCACCCATCAAAAACAATCAACAAACTTTTGGGCTTACGCAACTGTCAGGGATTTTATCGCTTGTGGTTGGTTTTTATTTATACAAATTACCGATTATTGAACACATTAATCGCCAAAGGCATGCCAACAATCTATCACCAATAGGGGTAAAATGGGCAAATGATGTGGGTTATTTTGATAAAACACACAACCAATTTTATAAACTCATTGGTATTTTAATTGAACCTGTATTTGTTAAACTAGGCAATAAAAGCACACAAGTGGGTGTGGTGATTGGTGTTGGTCTTAATGTAAAAACCACGCCTACCATCAAAGACGGTTTGTATCAAGCGATAAGTCTACACGCTTTAGGACAAACCCAGCTCAGCGCCAAAGACTGTTATGAACCGATTTGTCATGCCATTTATCAGGCGATATTATCTGCAAATGATTTTTATCAAAACCCAGCCTCGTTCATTTCTTTTCAGCATGCCTTTAATCAAGCCCATGTATTAAACAATCAATGTGTGAATATCTACACCCAAAGCAACACTCAAACCCCAAGCGATAGCGGTATTTGTCTTGGCATTAATCAACATGGGGCATTGCTACTACAAAACAACCAAGGCACAAACGCCATTTTTGCAGGGATGGCAAGCATTGCATTGACTCATGGATAATCATTCACGCAATAACGAGAAAACTATGACAACATTATGGCTGGATTTGGGTAATACACGTTTAAAATATTGGCTTACCGATAATAACAACACCATTTTAGACCATGATGCTAAACTTCATCTGCAAGCACCCGCCGAACTTTTAATAGGGCTTAGTGATAAATTCATCCGTTTGAACCCAGATTTTATTGGCATTTCATCAGTTTTAGGTCAAAAAATTAATCAGCAAATCATAAAAACGCTGACTGACACCCAAATTCCTTTTGAATTTGCCAAAGTTTCACACCAAAACTCGTTATTACAAAGCCATTATCAATCCACACAATTAGGTGTGGATCGATGGCTTCAAATGCTTGGAGCAAGTCAAATTGGTCAAAATCTATGTGTGGTTGGCTGCGGCACGGCAATGACAGTTGATATTATTCACGATGGTGTGCATTTAGGCGGTTTTATTTTTGCCAATGCACGCCTGCAACGTGAAGCCTTATACGCAGGCACCCGTCAAATTGATGTCACTGATGGCGATTTGGCAAGCCTTGAACTAGCAACCAATACCACTGATGCGGTCAATCATGGTATTTTGCTATCCATCACAGGAGCAATTAATCAAGTTTTACGCCAATATCCAACCCATCAGCTTGTTATGACTGGTGGCGATGCTAAAAGAATCGCTCAACATTTATTTGCCAACGCCATTATTGAAAAAAATCTTTTATTAATTGGGCTGCAAAAATATTTTAATCTCACTAAAAATTGATTGTCGCTTTATAAAAAATTTGCCATAATAAACACTTTTTCACTATCTAAAAATATTATGCAATTTTTTAAAAATACTTTAACCATCAGTTTCATCAGTGTTATTTTATTAGCAGGCTGCAATCAAAACAGTACTGCCAAACCCACCCAACTTGATAAAACAGCCAACAATGATACAAAGTCATTGCACAATACTGCCGCTCAAAGCAGTGACCCCAACAATAATGCTGAAGTAGCCAATGCCCTACAAGCCAATCTAAACGCATCCGGTGTGGATGTGCATGTATTATCTGCCGTACCTAGTGGTGTGCCTGATTTATTTTGGGTAACACTAAACGGTTCTGAATCCATCTTTACTGACAAAACTGGTAAATATATTTTTCAAGGCAGTGTTGTTGAATTAGGCGGTGAAAAACCGGTGGACATCAGCGCCAAACTGCATTCTAAAAATGCCAAACAAGCCTTACAAAGCGTTGATAAATCCACAATGATAGTTTTTCCTGCCCAAGGAACACCCAAAGCGGCTATTTATGTATTTTCTGACCCTACTTGTCATTATTGCCAAAAACTGCATAGCGAAATCAACGAAACTACCAAAGCTGGTATTGAGGTACGTTATTTAGCGTGGCCTCGTGGTGAACAAATGCTGCCTTTAACTGAAGCCATCTGGTGCAGCAAAGACCGTAACGACGCGATGACCCGCGCCAAAAAAGGCGAAAAAATCACCTCTGATGCTTGCGCCACTCCCATTAAAGAGCATTTAGCCTTAGGTTACAGTTTAGGCGTATCGGGCACGCCTGCGGTTTTTGCTGAAAATGGCGTACAACTAGGTGGCTATCTACCATCTGCTGAACTGGCAAAAATGGCAATTGCTAACAAGCAATAACTTGACACGATTTAGCCGATAAATCATCTGGTTTTGTTATAAAAACTATGCTAATTTAGTCGGTTCATATTTTTTTAAATAGTTTAATTTAATAATAGACAATTATTTATGGGGAATTTTGTGAATCAATCCATCAATCTTGCCATTTTGGGGTTAGGCACTGTTGGCACGGGCATCGTCAATCTGCTAAAAGATAATGCCAAAGAACTTTCTCGCCGCAGTGGTTATGATATTAATATCACACACGTTGGCACAAGGCGTCATAGAAATGACATTGACCAAAATATCAAACAAAGCGATGATTTATTTGCCATCGCTCAAGCTGATGATGTCGATATTGTCATTGAAGTGATTGGCGGAACAGACATTGCCAAAGACGTTATTATTCACGCCATCAAACACAAAAAACACGTTGTTACCGCCAATAAAGCCCTGCTTGCCAAACATGGTAATGAAATTTTTGCATTAGCGGATGAATATGGCGTACAAGTACGTTACGAAGCCGCGGTTGCAGGCGGGATTCCAATCATTAAAATCATTCGTGAGGCTCTTGCTGCCAATAAAATTGACTGGATAGCAGGAATTATTAATGGTACGGGTAATTTTATCCTATCTGAAATGCAGTCTAAAAATCGCAAATTTGGTGATGTATTAGCAGAAGCCCAGGCGCTAGGCTATGCCGAAGCTGACCCAACATTTGATGTTGAAGGCATTGATGCCGCTCATAAATTGTCTTTGCTTGCTTCGATTGCTTTTGGCATTCCATTGCAATTTGATAAAGTCTACTGTGAAGGTATTACCAAAATCAGCTTACAAGATGTGATTTATGCCAAAGAATTGGGGTATACCATCAAACATTTGGGTTTTGCATTTCGCCGTGAAACTGGGTTTGAGCTTCGTGTACACCCAACCTTAATCCCAAACAGCACCTTACTTGCCAACGTCAATGGGGTAAAAAATGCGGTTATGGTAGATGCTCACCCATTAGGACAATCTTTGTATTATGGTGATGGTGCAGGTGGTGGTGCAACAGCATCTGCTGTAATGGCAGATGTAATGGATTTGATTTATGTCATTAAAGCAACCACCCCAAGTGATGTTCCCCATCTTGCCTTTATTCCTGAAGAGTTATCTGATACCAAAGTGCTATCCAGCGATGAAATGACTTCAGGTTATTATCTGCGTTTAACTGTAAAAGATGAATTGGGCGTTTTGGCAGATACCACACGCATTTTAAGCGATAACGGCATTAATATTGATGCCATCATGCAACGAGATGCTCATAAATCAGGACTTGTGCCTATTATCATCCTAACTCTACCTGTTTTAGAAAAACAGATGAACACTGCCATCGCTCAAATTGAAGCACTTTCAGCAGTGGTTGAACCTGTCATTCGTATTCGCCTTGAAAGCTTAGATGAATAAACCAGTGAACGGTTAAATTAATAATGATATAATAACTTTATTAAAATTTGCTGGTTTTGGGGTCATCCCCAACAAACTTGGAGTATACCGCCCTATAAAAAGGTGGCATTTTAACCATTAAGGATTTTTAATGAAAAAATTATCTTTAAGCCTAGCTGTTGCTAGCATCGCCTTTGCCCTAACCGCTTGCGGTGGTCACGAAGAACACCCACACGCTGTTGATAAAGTAGCTGAAGCAGAAGCTGCCGCCAAAGCCAAAGCACCACAAGCAGAAGAAGTCAAATTTGCTGACCATGGTGCTGAAACCATTGGTGGTGTTGGTGGAACCAACCCAAAACCTGCTGCAACTAGCGATGCTAAAGCCAACGACCAAGCAAAATCAGAAGAAAAAACTGATAATGCTGCTGACGCTAAAGCTGATGAAAAAGCACAGGCTGATGATAAAAAATCAGAAGAAAAAACAGAAAATACCGCTGAAGCAAAAGCTGACGACAAAAAAACTGAGAAAGCGACTGCCAAGGCTGAAGAAACCAAAACTGATGATAAAAAGACTGAAGACAAAAAAGCCGAAGATACTAAAAAAGCTGAATGATTTATACATTCAAAATTTATACATCAATCAGCCGATTGGGTCAATGCTAAAAAAATACCACCAATGGCGGTATTTTTTTATGCAATTTACATTAGTACCTTTGCTCTACTATCAATGCATCAATACCGCTTTCACTTAACTGACGCTCTGCTTCAATAGCAGCGGCACGACTATTCATAGGTGTAGAAATTACCCGATACAATTCAACACCTGATGGGTCTTTAGTCCGAATTACTTGGGCTTCTATCCCAGCCATCAAAACCTCAGCACGTTTTTTGTCTGCTTCTTCAGCATTTTTATAACTGCGAATTTGCAAAATATAAGAAACTTTATTAGCACTTATTTGAATTTTATCAATTTCTTTATCGGCATCTTCTGTTTTACTGGTTTTAGAACGTGTTTTTTGAGCCACTACTCTCTCATCACCATTATCACCGTCGTAAGTATCATCGCCCTCAACGATTGTAATATCGGCATCTTCTGCTGATTTTTTTGCTGAAACAACCACATCAGGTGATGATTTTTGAGCGGGTCTGGGTTGTACTTCAAGCTCTTCAGGTTCATCGCCTAAACCCGATTCACTACCTTGAAATTTTCTTTTGGGTAAGATGTCATAAAATTCATAATCCTTACCAGCTTTAGCATCTGACTCATTGGCTAGTGGTTCAACTTTTACTTCAGGATTAACATCAACTTTACGGTAGCCTTCAAACAGCGGTGATAAATATAAAAACACCCCTATCATCACCGCAATGATTGCCCCAATAAACATCCACAAAAGACTCATCACACCCGTATTGGTGCGCTCTTTGACTTTGCGACTGATTGGTTGTTTATACTCTTTAGACATCATAACCCCTTACATGGCGTCTGGTGTGGACAAACCTAGTAACGTCAAACCATTAGCTAGCACTTGCTTTACTGCCAAAGACAGACGTAGGCGCACCTGCATGATGGCAAGTTCTTCACCTGTTGCGGTATTATCTGTCAAGCCTTTGGGTAGAATGCGACTGGTATCATACCAACCATGAAACTGCGCTGCTAGGTCTTTTAGATAATTGGTTAAAATATGCGGTTCACGAGCATTTGCCGCACGCAAAATCACGTCAGGATAAGCGGATAGCACTTTAATAAGCTCGCCTTCTTTAACATCAAATTTATCTTCATTTTGTTTGCCAATCTCTAAATCTACCAACAAACCAAACTCTGACAATTTTTCCAAAACACGACAGATTCGAGCATGGGCATATTGAATGTAATAAACAGCATTGTCTTTGCTTTGAGATTTAGCAAGATTTAAATCAAAATCCATATGAATGTTTGGCGTGCGTGCTACGTAATAAAAACGTGCCGCGTCATTACCCACTTCTTCGCGCAGCTGACGCAAGGTTACAAATTGACCAGAACGGCTAGACATTTGCACTTTTTCATCACCACGATACAATGCCACAAACTGCACCAACATCACTTCCAAGCGATTTGGGTCAATACCTAATGCCGAAAGCCCTGCTTTGACACGGGGAATATAACCGTGATGGTCTGCTCCCCACACATTAATCACTGTATCAAATCCACGTTCAAACTTATCTTTATGATAAGCAATATCCGATGCAAAATAGGTTAAAAGCCCATTAGCACGTTTAACCACGCGGTCTTTTTCATCACCAAACAAAGTGGATTTAAACCAAAGATTACCTTCTTTTTCGTATAGATAACCATTTTTATCCAAAACTGCCAAAGCATTTTCTATTTTGTCGCCCAGTGATTTTTCAGAATACCAATTTTCAAACGTAACGCCAAATTCTGCCAAATCTTCTTTAATATCATCTAAAATATTATTTAGAGCAAATTGCAAAAATACATCATAATCTTTGCCCAATAAACGTTTGGTATTAGCAATCAAGCCATCAATATGAGCTTCTTTATCGCCTGAAAGTTGAATTTTTTCGCCGTTTTGTTCAGTAAATACAGCGTCATCTGGTACATTTTTGATGACTTCTTCAAAACTATGGCGGTATTTTTCACCAAATTCATCCAATAATGCCTGACCAAAGTCTGCCACATAATCGCCCTGATAGGCATTAACGGGAAATACGATGGGTTCGCCACATTTTTCCAAATAACGTAAATACGTTGATGTTGCTAAAATGTCCATTTGCCGACCTGCGTCATTGACGTAATATTCGCGGCACACATCAAACCCCGTTGCTTCTAACAAATTAGCAACGCTCATACCATACGCTGCGCCACGACCATGACCAACATGTAGGCTTGATGTTGGATTAGCCGAAACAAATTCTACCTGAACCTTTTTACCTTTATGAGCGTCTGATGTGCCAAAATTCTGCTTTTTTTGCAAAATTTCATCTAAAACAGCAAATTTAATTTGTTTATTTAAAAAAACATTAATAAATCCAGCACCTGCTACTTCTGCTCTCTCTATCAATCCACTTTTAGGTAGAGCATCTAAAATCATCTGAGCCAGCTCTCTGGGGTTTTTGCCAACTTTTTTTGCGCCTACCAATGCGATATTGCACGCAAAATCACCGTGAGCAGGATCTTTGGTTCGTGTTAATTGAACTGGAACAATAAAATCTTCAGCCAGCACGCCTTTTTGTTTTAATGAGTGGATAGCAGTGTCAAATAATTGACATAAATCGGATAACTGTGAGTCAATTTGTTGCAAATTTGAAGCATTCATATTATATCTTTTAAAAGAGTAAGATATTTAATTGTATCAGCTTTTATGGGCTTTTTCATTAATTATTCAGTAGTAAAATAACTGTTATTATCATTATTCTTACTAGATTAAACAATTTATTTGAATTCAACATTAAAATATCAATTCAGTGAATAATCAGTAACTAAACTTTTTAATGTTGCAATATCGCCAAATATTGATTGACTGTATTGGTTTTTTATATTTTTAATAAACAAATCTGTTATAATCTAAATAAAGTTTTGTAATAATCAACGTAAATAAAAAGAAGCCACACAGATTTTGGGGATAATTATGATTTTTGCCATTTCTGAAGCCATGATTGTAAAAATTGGTCTTTATGGATTGTTACCGCTATTTATTGGTTTTTTATTTTTTATTATGTGGGATATCGCCAAAAAATCCAAAGCAGGTAAGGCAGGAACTTTTTGGATTTTTGTGGCGCTAGGAACTGGCTGTGTAGGGTTTTTGGCAAAAGGATTGATTGAGGTTGCCATTGAGTGGTTTTTGAAATAACTTTCAAATTAAATCGTGTTTATTTTTTTGCGAGAATGACCGCTCGTTTTGGGGCAGGATGACCTTCTACAGTTAAGTTAGGGTCTTGTTTGTCTAAAAAATCCGCCAAAGAATGATAAGTCATCCAATCGGTTGCGCGTTGCTCTTTGATGCTTGTTTGGTCAATATCCACGCATGTTATCTCATGAAACCCTGTCTTTTTTAGCCAGATTTTAAGCGCTGATACAGATGGCAAAAAATAAACATTATTCATTTGAGCGTAGCGATTTTGTGGCACAAGCACAGTATTATCATCACCATCCACCACCAAAGTCTCAAGAACCAAAGTTCCGCCTTTTTTTAACTGGCTTTTTAATTGTTCTAAATGCTCAAAAGGTGACATTCGGTGATACAAAACCCCCATACTAAACACTGTATCAAAAAATTCTGATGCAGGGAGCTGCTCAAGTGCTACTGGTAAAAAATGGATATTTTGTTCACCAGAGAAATGTTTGATTGCCATAAATTGATGATAGAATAAGCAGGACGGGTCAATAACTACCACCGATTTTGCGCCCGCACCCATCATGCGAAAACCATGATAACCCGAACCGCCACCAACGTCCAAAATGCGTTTACCTACCAAATCCAAATGAGCTGATACTCTATTCCACTTAAAATCACTGCGCCATTCAGTATCTATATGTATGTGTTTGTCTATGCCATCACCAATAAAAAAAGGACCCTTTCGCCACGGCATTAGATTTTTTAGTAAGTTTTGAGCTTTTTTAAAATCGCTATCCTGCCAATCGCCTATGATTTCTACCTTATCTATAAAATTTACTTTAACAGTTTGCAGTCTGGGCAGTTTTTCAATTATAGAGGCATAAAATGGCGCATGCGCATAACGGCTTTTATCTTTAATGGCAAGCAGCCAAGATGGCAATTTTTCAAGCCACAAATTGGCATTTGGTTGATGTTTGGCAAGCTGTAATAAGTATAAATAGACAGCAGTTTCGGCTTGATGGATGGTATTATTTTTCATGGTATCAAATAAATATTGGGAATTAAACACTATTTAAATGCAATCATCGACGTAAAATTTAAAAAACTAAACCATAATAAAACACGTTCAAACCCCGCTTGATGTAATCTTTGATAATGAGTGTCTTTGGTATCAGTAATCAGTACATTTTCTAAAGCGTTTCTTTTGCCACTAATTTCCAATTCACTGTAGCCATTGGCGCGTTTAAAATCATAGTAACGCTCAACTTGCCAAGCATCATCTTCTTCGTTTTGCAAATGTATTTTTTCTGTTAGAATTAAAATACCACCTTTTGCCAGTGATTGATGGCATTTTTGCAATAACTCAAGTCGAGTATCAGGCGGTAAAAATTGCAAGGTTAAATTCAGTACAATCATATCACATTCTTGCAATTGCACTTGATTGATGTCTTGTTCTATGATGGTAATGTGATGATTTGGATAATGTTCTTTTAACAGTGCACGTGCTTTCTTGGTCATTGGTTTAGAAATATCCACGCCAATCAAATCCAAATCATCAGGACAAAATTCAGCCGCTAAACTAAACAGCACCGCCCCCAAAGACGTTCCCAAATCATAAATTCTGCTTACCTTTTTATCACCAAGCATTTGACGAAATCCCAAATGGCGACGAGCAAAAATTGGCAACATGGATAAAACCTGACCATAACCGGGAACGCTACGGCGAATCATATCAGGAAAACATGCCACCACTTGTTCATCAAACGAAAAGCGAGCATCTTTATCCAAGGGGGTAGTAAATAAAATATCGGGCTTCATGGTATTTTAACAAAAGGCGCATTTTAACATTTTTTATCTTATTTTGGAAAAATCCATTTGAAATAATCTTACTAAATTCTTACATAAATGTAGTTTTTCACGTTTCCGCCTTGTAATTATCCAAGAATTTTGTACCATTAGTTTTTAATCTTATAATTTATGTTGATGATGATGAAAAATACCTCTAAATTTCTTAGTTTACTATTGATTAGTCTTTCTACACCTGCTTTAGCGGATGATTTGCCAAATTTATCAAACAGTCATTTCCAATCTTGTTTGACGGAACTAAAAAACTCCGCCGCCTTTAAAGGGGTATCAAGCTCAACGTTTGAACAATATCGCCCAAGTCAGCCCGACCCAACGGTGATTCGTTCACTCAATTATCAGCCAGAATTTAAAAAAGCCGTTTGGGACTATCACGCATCTTTAGTGGATAGTGAGCGTGTCGCTGATGGTCTAAAAGCTAAAGCCGAACAAGCCGAAGTCTTGCGTCGCATTGAAGCTCGTTTTGGCGTAAAACCTGAACACGTTTTAGGCGTTTGGGGGGTTGAATCTAATTTTGGTCAAACCTTAGGCAAAAAAAATCTATTTGATAGCTTAGCAACTTTATCTTGCTTTGACCGTCGCCAATCTTATTTTCGTGGCGAATACGCTGCCGCCTTAAAAATCGTCCAAAACGGCGATATTCGCTCCCAAGATATGACAGGTTCATGGGCGGGTGCTTTTGGTCAAACCCAGTTTATGCCAAGCACTTTTTTACGTTTGGCGGTTGATTTTGATGGCGATGGTCGCAAAGATTTAGTCAACAGCAAAGCAGACGCTTTGGCTAGCACCGCTAACTTTTTAGTCAAAAGCGGTTATAAATCTGGGGAACCTTGGGGTTATGAAGTTAAATTAAATGGCTACAGTGGCGCAAGTGGTCGTACAAACAAAAAACCCATAGACCACTGGCGAAATATGGGCATTACCCTGCCCGATGGCAGTCGCCTGCCAAGCAATATGTCTCAAGCTGGACTGCTATTACCAGCAGGCAAACATGGACCTGCTTTTTTGGTAGGGAAAAATTTTGATACGTTTTATTCTTATAATGCATCCGAAAGCTATGCACTTGCCATTGCTCATCTATCCACGTTATTAGAAACCAACAGCACCAATACCAATTTTGCTACCCCATGGCCTACAGACGATGCGGGCATTGGGCGACGTGAAACCAAAGAAATTCAGCAAGCGCTTATTAATGCTGGCTATGACATTGGTAATGTCGATGGCATTATTGGCGATGGCACCCGAAAAGCAATTATGGACTATCAGCGCAAAATTGGTATGCCTGCTGATGGGCGTGCTGGACAAAAATTTTACCGCTTAATCATGGGAAATAAGGCACCAAATAATGGTGCAAACGTACATTTATCTGCAGCGCCAGAAATGCCAAGTACCCAAACCACCACCATCAGCACCACCAAAACCGTTCAGCCTGTTATCAGTATTACTCGGGGGTCTCTTAATCAAAACAGCCCTAATAATTCTGGCAATCAGCCTGCTGTGTATCGTCGTGTACAAAATGCGGATGGCTCAACGTCGCTAATTAAAAAATAAATCCAATCAACCAAAATTCCCCCATTCAAAAAATAAATGGGGGATTTTTTTATTAAAAATACTTCATATAATGCAGTCTTACATCGGTTTGATTATCATCATGATTTTTTTGAATGTTTGTGGTTAAACGCAGAGCATTTTTAGCATTAAAATCATACTGCACACCTAAAGCAAGCGACGGCTGAAGATAGCCTGAACGATTATTTGCTTTGTCATAATGATACCAATACGGCAAATCAAGCTCCCCAATCACTCGAAGATTATCATTGACATAACGCACACAGCCCAAATTTGCACCAACGCCAACGCGATAACCTTGATTTAATTTTCCAAACTGCCCGCCTGCTCCTAAAAATGTATAACACAAAGTATCCGCCAAATCACCTGAATTGTCAGAAGCTTGTCCAATTGTCCAAGATTTGCCCTTTTCTAAACGGGTATTTAAAACCAAATGATGGTCGTTATTTTTGCTGCTGGCATCGGTAACTTGCAATAAATTTAAATGCAGTCCCCAAGCCGGTACAGGTTTATTGTTTTTCTTAGGATTTGGGTTGTTTTTGGCGCTGTTACTTGGATTGTAGCTTCGAGTAGAAAAAATGATTAATTTATCCAAATGCAGCTTATCCTTATCATTAAAAGTTGCATCAAAACTCATCAATTCAACATCCAAAAATTTACGCACGCCCTTGGGGCTATCCAATAAATCCTGATACGCTGAACGCACTGATACGCCATAAATTGCACCATCATGATTGTTGTTGTGGTCATAACCAATCATTGCTGAAATTCTATGAGTTGGCGCCGCATTTATTGGGTTATTTTGATTGGGCTGTAATTTATGAAAATCAAAATCAGCGCCATTATTTAGCTTAGCCTGTCGTAGTGTGGCATTTGATGGAACAAAAATAGTTTGGCTAATCATGTCATGATTTGCTAAAATTTTAGCAATTTTTGATGGAACCACAATTTTTCCCATATCTTTGGCAATGTCTTTATCCTCACGAACAACGTCAATCAAACGCACAATTTCAGTAGCACAATTATCATGAGTAAAAAAATATTTGCGTTTGATGGCTTTAGTTTCCCATAAATGACGGATAATCTGGTCTAACTCATCTTGGCTTAATTTAATTTGATATTGCCAAATATCGCGTTCTCCTTTGACAATATATTCATCCTTTTTTGTTTGGTAATCAAAAAACTCAAGCCCACTATCATATTTACCAAACATGGATTTAACTGCCATCATTGCGCCATTTGAGGTATCATTTGGACGCAAACTGCTGTAATTAATTGCAATGGCATCTTTTTCTTGTTGGCTTGCGATGCTTTTGACAGTATCTAATTTTAAAAAAGCATGAGCAAAAGCCGACCCTAAAGAATTTGGATGTTCTTCTGCAAAAATTAGTGATAACCCACGCCCTGATAAGCTGTCTTTCCAAGCAACAAAATCACTACAACGGTTTTCATTAAAACCTGATACAATGCCCAGCTTAGAAAGCTGCTTATCCAAAAAATGTGCTCGAGCAACAAAACGACAGACCTGTTTGTCATCTCCTTGTTGCATGGCATTTAACATTGCAATCAATTCGTTTTTTGGGTTTTGTTGTCCATCTTTAGCTAAAAAAAAATGGCTATCCTTGATTTTACTTTGACCGTTGTTTGCCAACAACAATCGTTTCCAAATAATGTGTTGGCTTAAATTTTCAAGCTGGCTATCGGTCAGCCCAAACTGCATCTGACTTTGTGGTAAGATTTGATTTGATTTTGCCAGTTTTAAAATTTCAGGATTTAGCGCCAAACCATCTGTCAAACCATGAGCGGTGGGTTGAGCATTTGTCAACATAGGCAAAGACAGCAGCAAAATAGCCAATGGTTTTTTAGCAAATGTGATAACAGTCATCAATCTTCCTTTTTTGGTTGCAACATAAGCCAGCTTTGATAAAATAACAATCTTTTATCAATTTCACCATTTTATCAATACAATACAAACAATATCTACTGACCAATGAAACATTTTACCATCAAAAACGGTCGCTTAGCTGAAGCAACCTACATCGCTTCACCCAATTTTAACCAAAGACCTACAAAAAATAACGCACCAGAAATCAGTGGCATCGTCATTCATAATATCAGCCTACCGCCCAGTCAATTTGGGCAAAATGATAAAAATGGCACACATTATGTTAAGGCTTTTTTTCAAAATCAGCTGAACCCAAACGACCACACTTATTTTAAAACCATCAAAGATTTGCAGGTATCTGCTCATTTATTTATAGAAAGAGATGGCAATATCACTCAATTTGTTAATTTTAATGATAGAGCATGGCACGCTGGTCAATCCAGTTACTTGGGTCGGCAAAATTGCAATGATTTTACCATTGGTATTGAACTTGAGGGGGATGATTATACACCTTTTGAAGAATGCCAGTATCAAACACTAGCTTTAGCAATTGTTGCCATTTATCAAGAATATCCAGCCACTTATCGACACCTAATGGGACATAGCGACATTGCTCCAGCTCGCAAAACTGACCCAGGACAATATTTTGACTGGCAAAAACTGCGTCTATTGATTGATAAACTACTCAAAAACACCAATCCAATGGATTGATTTTTATATCATTTATTGATTTTAAGATTTTTTTAAGAATTTTTTATGGCTAAATCTCGGCTTTTTCGTTCTACTTTTATTGTCAGCGCTATGACTATGCTGTCGCGAATTTTAGGTCTGGTGCGTGATGTGGTATTGATGAGCGTTTTTGGTGCAGGCGGCTTGATGGATGCGTTTTTGGTTGCCTTTAAAATCCCCAATTTTCTGCGTCGTCTATTTGCTGAAGGTGCATTTTCTCAAGCATTTGTGCCTGTGTTGTCCCAATATAAAGAAACCAAAAATCTAGCTCAAGTACAAATTTTAATCAGCTGTGTTTCAGGTGTATTAAGTTTAATTTTGCTGATTTTAACAGTTGCAGTGATTGCCATTGCTCCTTGGGTCATACAAGTGTTTGCCCCCGGATTTATTGATGATAACCAAAAATTTGAAGCGGCAACTGAACTTTTACGACTTACCTTTCCATATTTATTTTTCATTTCCATGACGGCATTCTTTGGCAGTATTTTACAAAGCTATGGTAAATTTGCACCGCCTGCCTTTGCGCCTGTCTTGCTAAACATATCAATGATTGTTGGAGCGCTGATTTTAGCGCCAATGCTGGATAAGCCTATTATGGCTCTAGGCTATGCGGTTGCAGTTTCAGGAATTTTACAGCTGGTGATTCAGCTGCCCGATTTATACCGTCAAAAACTTCTGGTTGCTCCAAAAATTAACTTTCAACACGAAGGGGTAAAACGCATTTTAACATTAATGCTGCCCGCAATTTTTGGGGTTTCAGTTACCCAAATCAATCTATTATTAAATACCATTTTTGCCAGTAAAATGGTCAATGGTTCAGTATCATGGTTATACGCCGCCGAACGTTTGAGCGAACTGCCCTTAGGTTTGATTGGCGTCGCAATCGGCACAGTCATTCTACCAAGTTTATCAGCCAGCTGCGCCAAAGCTGACCATCAAGAATTTACCAAGACGCTTGATTGGGCGGCTCGATTAATTATTCTTATTGGACTACCTGCCAGTTTTGCAATGTTTGTTCTGTCAGATGTTTTAATGAACGCCTTGTTTGTACGTGGCGAATTTAGCCATACTGATGCCATTAACAGCGGGCTTGCCCTAAAAAGCATGGCGGGCGGTATTTTAGGATTTATGCTGATTAAAATATTTGCACCTGCTTTTTTTGCTCGTCAAGACACCAAAACGCCTGTAAAAATTGGCATTATTGCTGTTTTTGCCAATATGATTTTTAGTGTCATTTTTATTGGTGTTTTTTATTTGGCAAATTTACCTTTGCATGGCGGTTTAGCGCTTGGAGCAACGGCTGCCAGTTTTGTGAACGCTGGACTACTATATTACTGCTTACACAAAAATAATATTTGGCAGTTTGGCAGACACTGGCGAAAGATGGGGATGCAATTTGCGGCGGCAACAACCGCTATGGTTGCTAGTTTGTACGCTGCATTGCCTTTTTATCCAGAAACGGGAACAATTTGGATAAAAATTGCTGTATTATCTGCTTTGTGCGTTCTTGGTGCGGCGGTTTATGCCATAGTGCTTTTGGCAACAGGATTTCGTCCACGTCAATTAAAACATGGCTAATCAACCAAACCTGAGTTCCTGAATTAAAAACTTCATAAAGTAATCAACATAAAAAAAACACCGCTTAATAGCGGTGTTTTTTAATCACTGATGATTATTTTTTATCATCTTTTACTTCAGTAAACTCAGCATCTACGACGCCATCATCGGCTTTTTGAGTATTTGCTTGTGCGCCTGCTTGTCCAGCAAAATCAGCAGGGTTTGCACCTTCTTGACTATAAATCTTAGATGCAATTGGTAAGAATGCATTATCTAAAGCTTCTAGTTTAGTTTTGATAGCTTCTACATCATCTTCTTTGGTAGCAAGTTCAAGCTCTTTAATAGCATTTTCTACCGCTTGTTTTTCTTCATCAGTGGCTTTATCGGCATTTTCTTTTAACGCTTTTTGTACTGCTGCGATGCGCCCATCAGCTTCATTGCGCGAATTTGCCAATTCTGCAAATTTCTTATCAGCTTCAGCGTTAGCCTCGGCATCACGCACCATTTGTTCAATCTCTTCATCTGACAAACCGCTATCAGCTTTGATTTGAATGGATTGTGACTTGCCAGTGCCTTTGTCTTTAGCAGAAATATTCATGATGCCATCAGCATTAATATCAAAGGTTACTTCAATCTGTGGCACACCGCGCGGCGCTGGTGGAATATCTGTCAAATCAAAGTTGCCCAAAAGTTTATTTTGGTTGGCAATTTTACGCTCACCTTGGTACACTTGAATCGATACAGCAGGTTGATTATCCGCAGCCGTTGAGAACACCTGAGATTTTTTGGTTGGAATCATGGTGTTTTTCTCAATGATGGCAGTCATCACCCCACCCATGGTTTCAATACCCAAAGTTAGTGGTGTGACATCAAGCAACAACACGTCTTTTTTATCGCCTGACAACACCGCACCTTGAATAGCTGCACCCATTGCAACAGCTTCATCAGGGTTCACGTCTTTTCTTGGCTCTTTACCAAAGAATTCTTGTACTTTTTGTTGGACAAGTGGCATACGGCTTTGACCACCTACTAAAATCACATCATCAATTTCAGATGCTGATAAACCTGCATCCGATAAAGCAATTTTACAAGGAGCAATGGTACGCGCAACCAATTCTTCGGTCAATGCTTCTAATTTAGCACGGCTAATATTAATCACCAAATGTTTTGGACCTGTTGCATCTGCGGTAATATAAGGCAAGTTTATCTCAGTGCTGGTTGCTGATGACAACTCAATTTTAGCTTTTTCAGCAGCTTCTTTTAAGCGCTGCATCGCTAGCGGGTCGCCTTTTAAATTAACATCTTGTTCTTTTTTGAATTCTTCTACTAAGTAATCAATTAAAGCAATGTCAAAATCTTCACCGCCCAAGAAGGTATCACCATTGGTGGATAATACTTCAAATTGTTGCTCACCATCAACATCAGCAATCTCAATGATGGATACATCAAATGTACCGCCACCTAAGTCATAGACAGCAATGGTACGGTCGCCTTCTTTTTTATCCATACCAAACGCAAGTGCGGCAGCGGTTGGTTCGTTGATGATACGTTTTACGTCCAAACCTGCAATGCGGCCTGCATCTTTAGTAGCTTGACGTTGGCTGTCGTTGAAATAGGCAGGCACAGTAACCACAGCTTCTGTAACTGTCTCGCCTAAATAATCTTCTGCGGTTTTTTTCATTTTTTTCAAAACTTCAGCAGAGATTTGCGGTGGCGCTTGTTTTTTACCGTTTACTTCAACCCACGCATCGCCGTTGTCGGCTTTAACAATTTTGTAAGGCACAAGACCGATGTCTTTTTGCACTGCCTGCTCATCATAACGGCGACCAATTAAGCGTTTTACTGCAAATAACGTATTTTGAGGATTGGTTACAGCTTGACGTTTTGCTGCTTGACCGACCAAAATCTCACCATCTTTAAAAGCAACGATTGACGGCGTTGTTCTAGCACCTTCTGAGTTTTCAATTACTTTAACGTTGCCGTTTTCCAGTACAGATACGCAAGAGTTGGTTGTACCTAAGTCAATACCAATTACTTTACCCATAATTTTTCTCCAGTTTGTTCAATTGTTTGTAAATTTAGAACTTGACAAATTTATTTATTTGTGAAGCTAAATTATTTATTGTTTGCTATATTTGTGTGATTTTGTGCTTTTCAAGAGAATTTTTAAAGTTTTTTTAAAAAATTTTTATTCACACCAATCACTTGAAATTTAACAACAAAACCCAAGGGTTTATTTACATGCCTTACCTTGGTATTCAAAACGATGATGCTGATAAATTTTGCCATTGTAACGTAGTACCGAAAAACAAAAACCTGGGCCGCCCAATTCTATATCGGGATAACCGTTTTTACCTTTGGTTTTTAATAATTTTGGAATGGCAATCTCACTTGCAATCTCACGAAAACCTGACTTATCTTGAGATAACAGCGTAAACGCCTGCCCTGTATTGCCATACGCGTAGATAGTTTGAGCTTCATCAATAATCAAGGCTTCTTTTTTGCCGTCGCCATTGATATCTTTATAAAACTCAATACGAGCAACCGTGCAATGTTTTTCATTATCAAGCATTTCACAGCTTGTGCTGGTCAAATTTTTGGGGTTAAATTTACCCGTATACTGACCTGCTTTAAAAATCTGTAAAGCCTGAGCTTGGGTAACTGATGGTTTGGCATCAACTGATGTACATAGTAAAACAAACGTAAATAAAGCGAGTTTTTTCACTTATGCCCCCACCATCACCATTGCAGGACGAAGCGTGCGTTCATTTAAGGTATAGCCTTTTTGTAAAACTTGCCCAATAACATCTTTTTCAGCATCTGGGAAAATACCCACTGCTTCATGTATATCAGGATTGAAGGGATCACCCACTTGACCAACTGCTACCACACCATTTTTTTCCAACACACCAAGTAATGACTTATGGGTAAGTTCAACACCTTCTTTAGCGGCATCGTCAGTAATACTAGCAATAGCACGCTCCAGGTTATCCACCACATCCAAAAGTTCTTTGGCAAATTTTTGTAACGCAAATTTTTTAGCCTTATCAGTTTCTTGCTCCATACGGCGCTGAGCATTATAGCTTTCAGCGTTAGCACGAGCAGCACTTTCTTTGGCGTCTTTAACATCTTGTTCAAGCTTTTCAATGGTACTAATCAGTTTCTGCAATTGGCTTTCTTCTGTAGTTTGCTCATTTAGCTCCAAAGGTTCATTTTGAGTGCTGACCGTTTCATTTGGCGTTGGCTCTGACATGGTTTTCTCCAATAATAGCTTTTTTAAATTAAAATCCCTACCTTGATAAAGGTTAAAAGCAAATTTTCAAGATAAATGGTTAAATTTTCTTTATAATAGGTAAAATTTTTATGATAGTTAGCCATGACACACAAACCATCTTCCAAAAAAAATAAATCAGGTACTTTTTTTTATGGCATTCATGCTGTCAAAGCCATTTTAGAGAACCGCCCCCAAGATGCCTTAACTTTATTTGTCCAAATCACTCATGACAATCAGCAAAAAAGCCATGATGAAATTGTGGGCTTAGCCAAAAATATGGGGATTGCGATTCAAAACACCCAAAAAGATAAATTAACTGAGCTTTGTACATCCAATCAACATCAAGGCGTGGTATTGTCTGCTCGCCCAAAAGCCACTTTGACCGATGAGCATTTAGAAGCGTATCTAAAACAAGATAATGTACTTTTTTTAATTTTAGACCAAATCACTGACCCGCATAATCTAGGGGCATGCTTACGAACAGCGGCGGCTTTAGGGGTGTCAGCAGTCATCATTCCTCGCCATCAAAGCGTAGGATTGTCGCCTGTGGTCGCTAAAGTATCGGTTGGTGGTTCTGAAGCAATTGATGTAATTACAGTCACTAATTTAGCTCGTACACTTAGTATATTAAAAGATGCTGGCGTGTTCATATTTGGTACGGCACTCGATGAAACAGCCAAACCACTGTATCACTGTGATTTGACTGGCAAAGTTGCCATCGTGATGGGTTCTGAAGGCGATGGTATGCGACGACTTACTCGCGAACATTGTGATGTATTGGTTTACATTCCTATGAGTGATAGTCCGCACCGCCCTCAAAGCCTTAACGTCAGCGTAGCAACTGGCATGGTGCTTTATGAGGCGATGAGACAAAGACAGTTGTAATTTGTATTAAATTTGAGATAAAATAAACTCACTTAATTCTTTTGGGGTGTCAATCACATAATCAGCACCCCAATCTTCTATCGTTTCACCAGGAACAATATAACCAAATTTCACAGCAACCGTTTGCATATTTGCCGCATTTCCCGCCATAATATCACGCACATGGTCGCCTATATACAGACAGTTTTGGCTAGCAATGCCAAGTTTTTGGCTGGCTAGTAGCATAGGTTCTGGGTCAGGCTTGGTGTTTTTAACATCATCAGGACATACAAGTACACTGCATCTTGTGTGTAAATTTAACTCAGATAATAACTGTTGTGCCAGATATCTGGGTTTATTCGTAACAATCCCCCATGGAATGTCTTGATTTTCTAGAGTGGTTAATAACTCATCAAAACCATCAAATAACCGACTGTCTACACAAATATCGGCTTCATATAAATCCAAAAATTCCTGACGATAGGCTAAAAGTTTAGGGTCTTCATCACTGACTTTGGCAAGTTCTTCACCAAACATCAGTTTGACCATGGCTCTTGCCCCTGCTGACACCTGGCTACGAATCTCTTCATCCATTGGACAGTTATGATTATACTTTATGCACATTAATTGAATGATACGGATAAAATCAGCTGCCGTATCAATCAATGTGCCATCTAAATCAAATAATACTGCTTGAATTTTATGCGACATAGTTGTATTCATATTTACTATAAATCCACAAATCTATTAATTGGTTTTTTGAAATGCCATCATGTAATTAACATCCACATTACGATTGGACAGCCAGTAATGTTTGGTTATAGGGTTGTAATGCAATCCTGTCATATCCATGCGTTTAAATCCACAGTCAACCGCCATTTTATCCAGTTCAGCAGGTGTGATAAATTTGTGAAAATCGTGCGTACCTTTATCCACAAGTCTCAACACATATTCAGCACCTATGATGGCAAATAAATACGATTTTGGATTACGGTTAATGGTAGACATGACACAAATGCCGTTTGGCTTTAAAAGCTCAAAACACGCCTTGATAATTGCATTAGGGTTGGGAACATGCTCAAGCATTTCCATACATGTAACTACATCAAAGCTGCCTGCTTGTTCTTTTGCCAGCTGTTCTATTGGAATATGACGAAACTGTAGTGTTTTATCCAGTCCTGTTTTTTTGGCATAGATTTCAGCTGCTTTGAGATTTTCAAGCCCCAAATCCACACCCAAAACCGATGCCCCTTTTTCTGCCATGGCATGCGATAAAATACCACCGCCACAACCCACATCAACAATTTTTTTATCCGCAAGGGCAGTGCCAAAAAAATGACTGATATTTTGTTCAATCCAACCTAAACGCAATGGATTGATATCATGTAATGACTTAAATGCACCATTTTTATCCCACCATTCATCAGCCAAACGGGTAAATTTGCCAATTTCATCAAAATCAGCATTAGCAGCAGAGGCAATATCATCAGCCTGAACGGTTTGGGTGGTTTGATTTTTCATAAAAATCCCAAGAATTACAAATTGATAAATTTGTCCATCTTACCACTTTCACCAACTTTTGACCACCAAAACCAACCAACAACAATTCATTGTAATTTTTATGGCAAGAAAAAAGTTACATAATACAACGCTTTATTAAGAATTCTATTACCACAAAACCAAAAAAATACGGTAAACTATGCTTTGCTTAAAATTTGGCTCAAAAAATGCATAAAAATTGCATGGTAATCACACAATTTGTAGATTGTTAGTTTGGCGCTTGCGTCTTGTTAGGAAATTGTTATATGAAACACACTTTTAAAATTGCAACATTGACATTGATGGTTGGTTTGAGTTCGTCTGTTTTTGCAGCCGATTTTGTAGAAGGCAAAGATTATAAAGTCGTTGCCAATCCTGAAAATATCGCTGGTGATGTGATTGTAGTGCGTGAATTTTTTTGGTATGGTTGCCCGCACTGCTACAATTTAGAATCGCACATGCAAAAATGGGCAAAAACCCGAGCCAAAGATGTGGCTTTTTTCCGCACGCCTGCGGTAATGAATCCAGTTTGGGAAGTTCCCGGTCGCGGATTTTATGCTGCTCAATTAATGGGCTATGAAGAAAAAACGCATCAAGCCTTATTTGACACAATCCAAAAAGAAAACAAACGTGTAGACAAATCCCAAGAAACTTTGGCAGACTGGTATGCCTCATATGGTGTAGATAAAGCCAAATTTAACAGCTTATACAATTCATTTGCCGTAACAACCAAAATTGAACGTGCCAAACAAGGTGCAAAACGCTATCAATTAACCGGTGTGCCTGCAATTGTGGTGCATGGCAAATACGTTGTTCAAGGCGAAGATGAAAAAGTAACTCAAGTAGTGGATTATCTGATTAAAAAGATTCGAGAAGAAAAGAAATAATGCTTTATCTCTTGAACCAATCCTTGGTTTGATTTTACCAAAACGGCTTTAATTATTTATAAAGCCGTTTTTTTTTGAACCAACCTCAAGGTTTATTGTGGTGGAATAACAACCATAACACGACGGTTAGTGTAACGCCCTTCTGGTGTGGCATTATTAGCAATTGGACGACTCTCTCCGTAACCAACCGCACGTAAACGGCTTGGATTAACACCATGATCACGAATCAGTGCCTCACGAACAGTATTGGCACGGCGTTGAGATAAACCGATATTATATTGGTCAGTACCATTGCTGTCGGTATGCCCTTCAATGATAGCGTCCATACCTGGGTATTTTGCCAAAAATTGAGCCGCTTTAACAATTTCGCCTTTAAATTCAGGTTTAATATTGTGCTTATCATGGTCAAAATGGATATCCAAACGCAGTGTTGGCACTTCTTCACGAACTGGTGGCGGGTTATTTACTTGAGGTGGTGGCGTATAAACAGGTGGTGGCGCAATAACAGGCTCTGGACAGTTGCTGACGTCAACACGGCTAATTTGATGACCTTGACGATATGTATTTTGCAGCAGGCTACGGGCAGTATTGGCATCCACTTGTTGTAAGATTGGACGATAGTCGCTGTCAGTACTTATCATAAAATACAACACTTGTCGAGGCTGCACTGTCACCAATACAGGGTCAGCAGACAAATCATTAATATGAATGCCTGTTGAAACCGCACTTAATTGCACTGCTCCTGCACACACCGCACTAGATGTATAATGCCCATCTTGAACACTTACCAAAAAACGGTCATCAATAGCGACATTGGTACTGGACTCTTTGGCGCGCTGATTGTTGCTAGATGGACGAATAAACACCATACCACCGGCTCTATTGTCGTATGTTAAGTCGCGAAATTCATCAATACTGCCTGATGCTGATTTATTCCATACTACGTTGCCTACGCGCACCGTTTCAGCATGAGCGCTGACAGTCAGAACCAAAGCCAAAAAGGCTTGGGCAATTTTTTTGAGTTGCATAACTTTACCCTTATAACGATACTTCTATTTTAACAATCATATTGTGGTAGTTTTGACCAATAATTTGTTAAATTTCAGCCAATTAACTCCACCAAACCCACATTGGGTCATTTTTACATTATTACACAAAGTTTGCTAGCAATACAATAAAATGCGCCAAATGGATAAAATTCAATGACTGCCAGCAAGTTTTTTATTCGACAACGTTTTAATGAACAAATTTTAAACTGTTTTAATGGTTACCTTAGCAACCACTTCGCCATGATGGTGCATTTGCATCACAAGTTCATTCGCCGTCTCATTCTCCACTTGCCAATCACCAGCAGCTTTTGGATTACCATTAGCGGTTACATTAATACTTTTATTTTTTAGGCGAATCATTGGAATGGTGTGTTTATAACCAGCATGAGCCATACCAAGTATTTCGTGAGCAATTGCTAAAGCCTGGGCGCGATGTGGAGCGACATAACGGCAAGGCACGCCATCAATACTAATACAATCACCAAGCGCGTAAATATGCGGAACGCTGGTTTGTAACGTTTCTGGATTGACTGCAATGCCAGTATGTTTGCTAAAAGCAACACCTGCGCGCACGGGCAATCTTTCATCCACCACAAGTCCAGTCGCGACAACCACCTCATCAAAAATTAGGTTGTTTCGGGTTTGAGTTTGGCAATCTAGTAAACTGATTTGGTAGCCTTGTTTGGTCTGAATCAGCTCTTTAACCATGCTAGAGCCAAACCAATCAACACCAATTTTTGTAATTGCTTGCAAAACTTTTTCACCTGCAATTTTTGGCAATAAGCTCGCCAATGGTCTTGGATGTATATCAATTAAACTTACATGATGTCCAGCTTTAACTAAATCTTCAGCAAATTCAGTACCAATCATACCCGCCCCAATGATGGCAATATTTTTCTTACCATTGGTTAGGCGCTCTTGCAAGCCTGTAAATCGGCTTAAATGATTGATGTGCCACGCCATCTCTTTAGCGATAACATCAGGATAGGCAGGATTTGCCCCGATTGCCAAAACCAAATCATCATAACTAATATTACCACGAGTGGTATGTACACTTTTGGCATTACTATCAATTGTGGTTACATAGGTGTGGGCAATCAGCTTGACTTTGTTATCAATTGCAGACTGCATACCACTGATGCGCACCAAATCAGCAGGTGTTTTATTTTGACTAATAGCAACTGACAACATTGGTTTATGATAACGATCGCCACTATCAGCACAAATCAACGTAATAGGAATTTCTTTATCTAAAACGCGAATGGCATCAACTACACTCCAGCCAGCAAGCCCAGCTCCAATGATAACCACGCCTTTTTTGTTGTGTTGAAAAAAAACTGTATTGGCAACGGATGCTGTCTTATCTTCTTCATAAAGTTCAAAATCGCTTTTTTTCACTCCACAAAGTGGGCAAACCCAATCATCAGCAATATCGTCAAAACGTGTTCCTGCAGGTATGCCATCTTCAGGGTCACCTGTTTCTTCATTATAAATATAACCACACGCGCGACAAATAAATTTGCGCCATGCTCCACGTCCATCAGCTGGTAAATTAGTTGTTATTGTCATGATTGTGCCTTATTATTAAATATGAAATTCTAAATCGCTTTTTACTGCTGGCTCGCCCATTATCTGATGCGACAAATAACGCAAATGTTTGATTGCAGGGGTAACGATGGCAACAAACTGGGCTTCTCGCAGGCGTCTTTGCGGGGCTGCGGTCATTACATAACCCTTTGCTCCTTGGTGTAGTAATGCCGCTTGTGTGGCTCTTAGTGCCAGCATTGCTCCTTGTGTGCGCACATCCAAAACATCCAAAAAGAAATCTTTATCAGTGGCAAATGGTGTTTTAGCAAGACCTAATACCTTATTGACCAGCACATCAAATTCAAGCATTAAATTACCTGCCTGATCTTCCAAAAATGCGTTGCTGATTGCCGCTGACTGCTTAATATCATCAATTGCTCCCAAAATAATTCCCGCGCCAATTCCCAGTTGCATCAACACAAAGGCTCCCCGAATCCGTTCAATAAATTCCTTGCAAGGACTTGCAATTACTTCGGATACATCCACTGGATAATTCTCAAGCTCAATTCGCCATGTACTTGAACCTTCCATTCCTAAAAAGGTTGGACACTGATGAAGTTGCCACTTACTCGCTCTTTCTTGGTCAAATTTTAATAAGAAAAACACCTGCTCATTTGTGCCTTCAACGCTAGCAACTGCGCCGCAGTACTGATTGGGAGCAATGTGGCTAATCCAAGGCAATGTGCCTGATACTTGATAGTTTTTACCGTCCTTTTTGGCGCGAAAAATCATGGGCTCAATATTTGCCCAAGACTTCATTGGGTTGGACAACGCCGTGCCACCAAACGTATTAGCCAGAGTGTGATTGTTTAAAAATTCGCCCTTTAAAAGTGCATTATCTGATTGGTCTAAATACAAGCCGCACACCTGATGACACCACGTTAAAAATGCACTCGTACCACACACACGCCCGACTTCAGCATTTGCTAAAATCGCTAAATCCAAACGGTTGCCATACTGATTTAGATGCGGAGCAAACACCCCAACTTGACCCAATTTTTGCATTTGGGCCAAAGGATAATAGCCCTGGTCAATTTCCAAAACTTTTGGGGTAAATTCTGTTTGAGCGACCTGACCAACTGTGTTTAAAAACTGAACATCATCAACAAATGAAAAAGACATAATCATCTCACTTTTTAAGATAAAAGTTCATTATAAACACTAAACACCCATTATCAAACGCCCATTTTTACAAATCATTAGGTAAAAATGGAATAATTGAATTATTATAAATATCAATTTTGGCATAATCTAATGGCTAGTTTAGCCATGGATTCAAAATATTAAAAGCAGACATTTGTAAATTAGATATAATAGTTGGTTAAATTTTAACTAAATTTTATTATTATTGTTTATTTTTTAATCTAAAAAACTGCAAAATAAACTTTTATTGCAGTTTATCGGTATTTTTGTTGTTACTTCTAGTAACAAAGTGTTATGATATGTAAACACATTATCGATAACATTGAAAATATCTAATTATTATTTATTACTAAAGAATGAATACACAACTTATTTTAATTGCTTTAGGTGGATTAATTGGCGCAGTAGCGCGGTTTAGTCTATCTTTACTGTTTGTATCCGCATCAGGGCAGTTTCCCTACGCAACTTTGATTGCAAATTTAGTGGGCTGTTTTTTGGCAGGCGTATTACTTGCCATTAACCAAAAAACCGGAGTGCTAAACCATGAATGGCGGGCGTTTTTGGTAACTGGCGTTTTAGGTGGTTTTACTACCTTTTCAGCTTTTGGCATAGAAACGTTTTCATTTTTACAGCAAGGGCTTATTTATCAGGCGGTTTTATACATTAGTTTAACCGTTGTTGGTGGTTTATTAACTTTAAGTCTTGCTCATCTTTTAACCACTGGGTTTTTAAGTAAATAAATATTTCACTCAAAATAAATTATTAAAACGCATTTAAATATTCGTATAATCAATAATAAAAGCCACCTAAATAAAGTGGCTTTATTTAATTAACATTTAGTTATACCGCACACACTGATTCAATAATATTTAAATCAAAACCTGATACATTGAATTTAGCGGGACTGGATAATAAGCGCATATCACGAACATCAAGCAGTTTTAAGATTTGGGCGCCCACGCCAATACTGCGATAAGGTTCACTTGCGTCATGAATGTTTGGCTGGGTATTTTGTTTGCTTAAAGCGCGATTTAAATCAATAGGCTGACCATTATCTATCCACACAAATACCCCATGTTCACTTTTGGCAATTTCTGCCAATGCTGATTGGATACTCCAACTTTGTTTTTCGGTTTTTGCGGCAAACAAATCTTTTAATGGATTTAAACTGTGTACACGCACAGTAGCAATATTGTCTTTGGGTGTACCTTTGACTAATGCAAAATGAGTTTCACTAGCGCCATATTCTTGAAAACGATACAGTTTAAAAGCTCCAAAATCACTGTCAAAATCACAACAGTCCAACAATTCAACTGTTTGCTCATTAGTCATGCGATAATGAATTAAATCAGCAATCGTGCCAATTTTTAATCCATGTTCTTTGGCGAATACTTCCAAATCATCACGTCGCGCCATCTCGCCATCTTCTTTGATAATTTCGCAAATCACCGCAGCAGGTTCAAGCCCCGCCAACCTTGCCAAATCACAACCGGCTTCGGTGTGTCCTGCTCTGTGCAGCACACCACCTTTTTTTGCCATAATTGGAAAAATATGTCCCGGCTGAACAATATCGCTAGGTTTGGCATAAGGCGCAACTGCCGCCTGAACAGTTCTGGCTCTATCGGCTGCTGAAATGCCTGTGGAGACACCTTCGGCTGCTTCAATGGATAAGGTAAAATTGGTGCTAAACTTCGCTCCATTTTTATCACTCATCAGCGGCAAATTTAGCTGCTGACAACGCGCTTCAGACAACGTCAAACACACCAAGCCACGCGCATGAGTAATCATAAAATTAATATCTGATGGCTTGACGTGAACTGCTGCCATCACAATATCACCTTCATTCTCGCGGTCTTCATCATCCATTAAAATAACCATTTTACCAGCTTTAATGTCGTCAATGATTTCTTGGATTGTGTTAAATGTCATGACTATGCCTTAACCTTAATGAATAAATTTTTAAAAACTGTAAAATAACGCTGCTTGTATGGGGTCAATTTGGCATATTATAAGGGTTTTTAATAAATTAATTATTGATTTGATGGATTTTTACCATCAATCATTCATCGCCAAAAAGCTGATGACTAATCAAATCCAAATTTGGCACAACCAAAAGCTCATCGCCAATCTTTACTGCTTGATACACATAATCTTCATCGTCATGTTTATTTGCCAAAATCTTTGGCAAGGCATTTTTGATATTAGCTCGCTCCTCTTCATCCAGCTCGCAGTCTTTTACATCTGAAATTTTAACTCTTAAAGTAGTAATTTCTCCTGTCGTCTGAAGTGCCAAACGATGTTTATCGCTATTACCCTCCAAAATAACTAAAAACTGCGCCTCAACTTCTTGCGGAATCAAATGATACACTAGCAAATCTTGGCGAACGTCGTCATGCACCCAAGTATAAGTATCAATTCTTGCGGTTTGTGGCAAAGTTTGTAAAATCAAGCAAGTTGGCAAAACCCAATTTGGCTGCCCAAGCGTTGGAATTATGCTGACTTCTAATGTGCCATTTTCTGGCGTTAATAGACTAACCGCTTCAAATTGATGTTTTTTAACATTTTTCATAAAAAATCCCCAAATAATACGCTAAATTTTTATTGATTTTATCATCCAATCTTGTTTAATGTGATGCATTAACCACAGTGATAACTTGATTGGCAAGCTCAATGGGTGTACCAACAAATTGACAATATCCTGAATCAATGATTGCCTTTGGCTGACTAATACAGCTACTACTGGCAAGACTTTGCGCCCAAATATGGCTTGAATTAGATCTTGTTTCAGATAAATATTTTGAACCATCATCACCCATGCCCGAAAAAATAATGCTAATAAGTTCATTGTTGTACACATCACTCATATTTTTTAAGATGGCACTGATATTAGGCTGATAACCATCGCCCCAATCCTGATTTTGTAAAAAAATTCGCCCATTGCTATCAAAGATAATTTTACGGTCAATCGGTACAATTAAGCAGCTGCCAGAACGTAAACTTTGATTTATTGTAATCACCTGACAATGCCAATCGTTATTTTGGGTAAGTGTTTTTGGCAGTGTATGAATCATTTTGGCATCAAAATGATACGCCACCACAATTGCTACAGGCATTTGGGCGGGCAAATGTGATAAAAAATCTTTTAACGCTGAAATTCCGCCCATGGACGCACCCAAAAGCAACACATAACGCCATGGTTTTGGAGTGGTTTGTTGGATTTTTTGAATCTGGGGCAAATTAAGACGCTGACGCAACTGGCGAATCAGTGCATTTTGCCATTTTTGATAGGCTTGAAGATTACTTAAACTGGGCGCAGGAGTAAACCCCACCAAGACCAAATATGGCTGATTACCATCAACTACATCTTGTAACTCACCATCAAAATGCACATCAATCAGCCAAATTAAACGTTTGGGCAGATTGGCAGTTTTCCCGTTTAATACCTGCTCGGCACTAAAACAGCCGAGCAATTTTAAACCAAATTCATGCAGTGTATCATCAAAAGCAAAAAACTGACTTCGGTCATCGCACACCACCACAACCAAAGGTCTGTTTTTGCTAGAAGCATCGAGCATTTAATCAATCCGCATCGTCTTGCAAGTCTAAAATATGATGAATACGTGCCAGCAAGTCCGCTTCTTGGAAAGGTTTGCCCATATAGTCATTCACGCCAATATCAAACGCACGTTCTCGATGTTTTTCGCCAGTTCTTGATGTAATCATGACAATGGGTAGATTTTTTAGGCGGTCACTGTTTCTAATTTGGGTTGCCACCTCAAAGCCATCCATGCGCGGCATTTCAATATCTAAAAGCATCAAATCAGGCAAGGTGTCTTGGAGTTTTTCCACCGCATCCACACCATCTTTAGCAACCACCACATCAAAGCCATGACGCTCTAAGAAGCGAGAAGTTACTTTACGCACTGTAACCGAATCATCCACCACCATAATCAGGTCTCTATGGCTAGCTTTGACAACTTTTTTGCTGATATCTCGACGTTGACGTGATACCCGCATTAGTGCTAATAAATCTAGAATCAACATTACTGAACCATCGCCCATGATGGTTGCTGCCGAAATCCCTGATAAATGCGATAACTGACGACCTAAGGGCTTAACCACTACTTCGGTGCGTGAGCCAACAATCTCATCAACCTGTAAAGCCAGATGCTGACCAACACGGTTTTTAATAATAATAACTGGTAAACTAGACTCTGAATCGTTGCTAAAATCATTATTGTTTAAAATTTCATCAAGATAACGCAATCGATATGGTTTATCTTCAATTATAATCGCGTCTTTATTCCAGCGATAATAGGTTTTTAATTCTTGAAGGTCTACTTGTACCACTCTATCAATCTGAATCAAAGGAATGGCATATTGACGGTCGCCAACGCGAACAACCAAAGTATCTGACATCGCCACTGTCAAAGGCACACGGATAATAAATTTAGAACCTTTGCCACGCTCTGATTCAATAGCAACTGTACCACCAAGTTCACGTACTTGGGCGCGTACCACATCCATACCAACGCCACGACCTGAAATCTGAGTAACTTTATTGGTTGTAGATAAGCCAGCATTGAAAATGTACTGCATGATGTCGTTATCGCTCAAACGTTCATCTGGACGAATCAGTCCTTGAGCGATTGCTTTTTTACGAACCGCTTCCACATCAACGCCCGCACCATCATCTGACAATAAAATCACCACTTCATTGCCTTCGCGTTGAACTTCTAAAACCACCTGACCTGTTGCTGATTTACCAATCTCACTGCGATAATCGGGATATTCAATACCGTGGTCTATCGCGTTTCGTAACATATGTTCTAGTGGTGAAGTAATGCGGTCTAGGATATTTCTATCCATTTCATCGTCTGCGTTAATAACGGTTAATTCCACACTCTTACCAAGTTCGCCCGCCGTTTGACGAACAATGCGTTGTAGACGTGGGGTCAGTCGAGAAAACGGCACCATACGCGAATTCATCAAATTGTCTTGCAATTTTGCTTGGGTGCGTGCTAATTGTAATAACAAATTTTCACTGTCGCGAGTTTTTTCAAGCAACGTTGTTTTAATATCCAAAATGTCCGATGCAGATTCTGCAAGCGATTTGGATAATTGATTTAGAGAAGAATATTGGTCCATCTCCAACGGGTCAAAACCTGCATCCAATTCTTGCTCATCCAGCTGAGCAATGATTTGAGCCTCAAGTTCAATATCCATACGGCGAAGTTGGTCGGACAAACGTTGAGCGGTCGCCCCCATCTCTTCAATGTTGCCTGTTAAGCTCACCATGTTCATCTCAATACGAGCACGGTTGATTGCTGCTTCACCAGATAAGTTAATCATCTCTTCCATTAAAGGTGCTGAAATACGAATCATCTCAGCAGCGGTCGTGCTTTCAGTTTGCTCACCAAACACACCTTTCATTGGTGGCATTTTTTCAATGCTGTAGGAAGATTCCTCTTCTTCTGCCTGATAATCTGTATCCAAAACAGGTTTTGCAGTTAGAGCCTCTAAATCTCGTTCTAACGAAACTTGTGGAACATGGGTTAAACTGTCAGGATTTTGGATAAATTGATGCAGCGCCTCAATCAGTTCCGTTGGCCGTGGTGGATTGTATTGCTGTTCCAAAAGCCCAACAGCGGCACTAATCCAGTCATGGCAAGCATACAGAAGCTGGGTTATCATCGGCGTAACAGGTTTGCGTCCATGACCCAAATCTTCATAGATGGTTTCCATTTCATGCGCCAAGTCCGCCATGCCATTGGCAGATACCATTCTAGCACCACCTTTGATGGTATGCAGTTTGCGCTGAAGCGAATGCAGTGTTTGGCTATCGGTGGTATCATTGCGAAATACTCCAAACTCTTCACTGCTGCTTTCTGCTAGGTCTTTTGCTTCTTCTAAAAATACTTCCAAAATATCCATGTCAGGTACATTGCCCTGCCATGAATCTTCAATTAATTTTTTAACATCAACCAAAGCAGGCTGACTTTGGGTAGCTTCATTGTCTGTTTGATCGTCATCAATAAATTCATCTTCTTCTGGTTCGTCAGTTTCTTCAATGACAGGTGCATAAACCGCTGCATCATCTGGGACTGCCACCATGGATAAATATTGATGCAGCTCACTGATGGTGCGCTCGGCAAAAAATGACTGTTTTTTACTATTAATCATTTCAAGTTGTAACGACAACACATCCATCAATTGACTAATGATTGTAACCCAACCTGCGCTGGCAATGATTTTTTTATCCAACAATTTTTGAAAAACTGCTTCAATCTCATCTGCCAAATCACCCACACTCATAATGCCAGCGAGTCTCGCACCGCCTTGGATGGTATGTACATAGCGATACAATGATTGAACATACTGATTATTCTTAGGATTTTGATGCCAATCAACAACCACTTGGGTCATTGACTCATCTAAAGACAAAGCTTCATCTAAGAAAATTTGCAGCAACTCATCATCCGTATAAATATTTTCAAAAATTAGCGTTTCTTCGGTTTGTTGCGGTTTATCCAAAATCTCTGAAACTTGGTTTTCTAATTGAGCCGTTTCTTTTAAATGTTCTTGACGATGATAATCAACCGTATGTTTTACAACATTATCATTGAGCGCCTGAAGCGCCTCATCATCCAAATGCAGCGACATACTGCCCGCCAATGAGTCAAACAGCCCAATTAATTGATGATGCACATTTAATAGCTGCTCCACAAATTCATCGTGCATACATGCTGGGTATTGTTGTGCAAGTTGATAGGTTTCTCTTAAAGCAGATAGCACACGTTGAAATTTGCGACGATTTTGAGTTCGCGCTGACAAAACCTCAATTTCGGCAAGCTGCTGATTGGCATACACCACAATATCACTATCGGTTGCAATGGATGATTTTAGGTCAATTTCAGCATCAATCAGTGTATCAATTCCTTGAATTAACTCACTAACGCCAAGTTCTTTTTGGTCATCCTTAGGCAGTAACAGTTGCAAAAGCTGTTTATCTTCTTCCATTTGCTGATGTGACTGGTCTTCTTCGGGATTTTCATAAGCCGCCAAATGTGCCTCAATAAGCAAAACCGCCTCATGTAGCGCTGATAGATGGGTTTGGGTCATTGGCGTTTCATGCTGCTGCAAATCTTGCAATACTCGCTCAATGATTGCTCCAACCTCGCCCACACCCGTCAAAGGTGCTAACCCAGAAGCCCCGCGTAAAGTATGGAATACTCGCACAATCTTATCATTAACTGGCACACTAACGGCATTTTTATTTGCCTCTAAAAATGCTTTGACCTGCGCTAAAAGTTCTTTACCTTCTTCAATAAAGATGCCACAAAGCATTTCTTCTTCTTCACTTTCGGCACTGCCTGCAGGGGCATTTTGGATAAGCTCACCTATTTGCTGTAAAGAACTAAGTGCTTGTAAACTGGATTTGGTTCTAAGTTCGGCAATTTCGGGTTTTTCAAAACCATCATCAAGCTGCCAATCAGCAACCACATAATCGGCATTAGCAAACACTCTATAGTCAAATTTATCAGCAAGTCCTTTGCTGTAAGCATGGCAAGCTGCGCGCCATAAAAGCATTTTTTCTGGATAAGAATCTTTATGGTGTTCAAAAATTGCAACTAATCCTGAAAATTCAGCTAAAACTTCATAAATCAGGGTGCACATGCCTTCATTAAGCGTGATTGTCTTATCTAAGATGCGGTTCATCATATTTTCAACCGCCCAAGCCAGCTCTCCTAGTTCCATTGCGCCAACCATGCGTCCAGAACCTTTTAAGGTATGAAAGCCTCGGCGTACATCCACCAAAAGTCCGGCTTGACTGCGGTCAGCCAGATACGATTTAAACATTGGAACAATATCATCTAAAACTTCATGAGCTTCCTCAATGAAAATTTCTTTAATATCATCATCAACATCACCCAGCGTTGATACCAAAGGTTTTTGAGCCTCTTCCATAAATGGCAATAGTACGCCTAAATCGCCACTTTCGTTTTGGTCAGATTTATTGGCAATATCTGGAGAAGTATCAGAAGGTTTTTCTGATATAGTGATTAAATTTTCAGCGCCAAGATTTTCATCCATCAAATCTGCTGTTTCAGAAAATTCATCAAGTAAAATGTTGGATTGAATTTGGTTGTTTTGTAAGCCCACCTCATCGTCATTGGCTGACAAATCATCTGTTTGTTTAATATCTTCTTGTATTGGCAAATCTGTGTTTATTAAAGCTTCATCTTCGGCGCTTAAGGTTTGTATATCAAAAATTGCCGCGTCAAAGTCTGCTTCAAGCACGGCATCTGATGTGGTATTTTCATCCGATGTATTTTTTTGAATATCTAAATCATGAGTGTTTAAATCATCATCACTAATGCATTCATTGTGTGCGCCACTTTCGGCATTTTCCTCAGTGATAAATGGTTTTTCAGCTACAGCATCTGACCCAATAGATGCCACATCTTTAATTAAATCATCATCTACTAAAGTTTTAGTATCCACTTCTACCTGGATGGATGGCTGATTAAGAGACTGTTTTGTTGGCAACCCTTCTTTTAAAGGGCGACCTTTGAGAAGATTTTGGGCTTGGGCAATGATAGCAAGGTTGTCAACACTGGGCGGATTTCCAGCGGCAAAATCTTGCACCATTATTGGCATAATATCGGTTGCATCTACCACCAAACCAACCATTTCCTGACTGGAATTGATGCTGTGGTCTAATACTCGATTGAGCATATTTTCAATAGACCAAGCCGTTTCACCAACATTGTAAGCACCCACCATGCGCCCCGAACCTTTTAAGGTATGGTAGCCACGACGAATTTCTTTTAAAGATAGCAAATCGTTGCCACCTTTTTTGTTTAGGGTAGCCAAATGAACGTGAATTTCATCAATAACTTCGTCTGCTTCTTCTACAAAGATTTCTCTAAATTCTGCATCAAAACTAAAATCATCAGCTTTGATATTTGCTTTGATGGTATCATAAAGCAGATTTTGACTGTCAGAAACGGACGAATTTGGTGATTCTGATGTGTTGTTCTTTGTATCATCTGACCCAACCAAATTCATGGCTTTGACAGCGTCATTTGCCAAGTGATTATTGTTATTATCACCATCTGACAAACTGATGCTTGGTAAAGATAAAATATCTGTTAGCAAAATATCGTGGCTTTTGCTTTTATCATTTAGTAGTGTATCACTGGCAGTTTTAATCTCAGGTTGATAATTAGTTTGAAAATGTGGAACCGTAGTAATACTGGTAATAGCTGAATCGCCTGAATGTATGAATTTTTGAATCACAGGTTTGGACTCAGATTCAACAAAAATTACATCTTCAACATCATCGGTATCTCTATAACTACCTGGATTTAGCGTGTAAGTATGTATCACTTCGCCCGATACTGGCTGTTTTTCACCGTTATCGTCATATAAAATAGTATTTTCGTGGGATTTAAGCAGTTTAACATAAATGTCAAACAGTTCTAATACATCCTCATTTTTGTCTTCTAAGTCATTAATGATCGCAAATGATGCATCTATGCTTTCTTGGGTTTTAACCAACAGCGCATCATCAAAAACCTGTCTGGATAAATTATCCAAAAACATCTCAAACAAAGCCAGTCCATCAGCAATGTCATGAGCAAGCTGCCAACTAATACGCGTGGGAGCTTTTTGAGCTAGTGTTGAAAACATATTACCCAGATGACGGCTTACTTCCGCCACTTTGGTTAATTTCATTTCTTCAAAATAGTAATTTAGCTGCTCTAAGCTATCGTCATCAGGTAAGTCATTTAAGTTTTTGGTATCAAGATAGGTAATAAAGCTGTTTTTAATTTCTTCTAAAGCAATAGAAACCATGCCCAAAGAACTGTCTGAATTCACCTCATTAAAGCCATTGGTTTGGATAGCCTGATGTGTTTTTTCAATGGTACCAATCAGTTTGGTAATTTTTTGAACAAGATTTTCTTTGGTAACATCAAAACTTTCTTCACTGATGTTAGCGCCTGTTGCATAATCTATCACATCTTCTAATTCACGAGCATAAAAAGTCCAGCCACGACTTTCTAGACGCTTGTGTAATTTATTTAAAATGTCAAAGCAAATTCTGTCTTCATCAAGCGCTTTGATTGTTTGTTGTAATGAATCAACCGCATAAGTAAACAACGTCTGTTCTAAAATCACTCCATCATCAATGTTGTTTAGTAATTTTTGAGCGGATTTGTCTTTTTTGGGTAAGCTTGCTAAATTGATATACAAATCAATAAACGCATTTTCCAACCATAATACATCTAAAATTGGCAAATCTTGACTAAAATCCAAATGAAATGCTCGTTCAAGTTTTAGCAAAATATATCGGTCATCTTCACGCAATGTGCCTGTTGTTGCATCATTAACGTTTGTATTAGCACTTAAATTATTAGCAATATTATCAATTAAAATCAGTGAAAATAGCCATAATTTTTTCAAGATTCCAGAACTTACCTGGGTTAGACGCAGCGTAATTGTTCGCAAACCTGTCAAAATCAGTGTAATGTTTTGCTGATGGTCTAATAGTTTTTCTGCCAATGCATGCCAATCATTATTTAATCTTTCAAATTCGCCATCAGTTAATGAATCAGATGCGGTTAAATCATCAAATTCTACTTGCTCGCTAAATTTTATATCTCGGGCTGCCTGCCAAATATTTTCTGGCGGAACATCGATACCCATATGCACCATAACCAGCTGCAAATAATGCGCACGTAAATTTAGTAAGTTGTAACGCAAATATCCAGATTTAATAAAGTGATTAAATTCATATTGCAAAAGCTTACTGGCATGCAAAACCACAGGTAAAAACAAAGTGGCTACTTCTTTATTAGCGACCTGTTCCGCCACAAACGAGATGGTTGCCGCTAACCGCTCAAACTCTGGAACTTTTGCAATTGTAAACACACGGCGGATATTTTTGTACTCGACACTAATGTACAGCAAATATTCATTGACGTCAGTAAAGGAATAGTCATATATTGCGTTCAGCTGCTGACTTAGTGGTGCGTTCAACCACTCCAAGGTAGTTAAATTATTGGACTGTGTGATATGCATATTGTTCTCGCATGGCAAAACGCCAAGTTAGCGTATAAAATCGAATTACTCTTCAATACATTTTGTAAATATATTTATTAAAATGTATCTTGACAGATAAATCGTGCAAAATATCGTATCTTTTTTATTTTGTCAAATACCCAATTGTGTAAATTGCGGTCATAATAACAGGTTATTCTGCAAATTTTTAGGGGGTCTAGATAAAATTTTTGTACTGAGCATTCACAAATAATGCTTGACAAAATAAAAAAATATCAAACTTTTCTCATTGATAATTTTACATGTTGATTTAGATTGGTGCAAAAACTATACCTATAAGCCAATCTAAAAACATTTTCAAAAACAAAAAAGCCAAACCAAGTCAAAGACTTGGTTGGCTAACCATCTCAATTACAATGTAAGAGTTGCAATTTCCTCATCATTAGATAATTTAAAACCTGATACTGATTTTTGTAATTCGGCTGCCATTTCATTTAGACGACCCACTGAACGAGCAGTTGCCATTGTTCCAGATGATGTTTGAGAAGTAATGTCTTGAATCACACCCATGGTATTTGAAATGTGGCTAGCTGAAGTTGCTTGCTGACGGGCAGCGTTAGAAATATTTTCAATCAAATCAGCCAATGTATGCGATACGTTTTGCACTTCATCAAGAGCCTCCCCTGCGTCTTTGGCAAGTTTTGCTCCTTTTACCACTTCAGATGTGGTTGACTCCATAGATGAAACCGCTTCATTGGTATCTGCCTGAATGGTTTTTACCAAAAGTTCAATCTGACGTGTTGCAGCCGCTGAACGCTCCGCCAAGCGCTGAACCTCATCAGCAACCACCGCAAAACCACGACCAGCCTCGCCTGCCATCGATGCCTGAATAGCAGCATTTAGTGCCAAAATATTGGTTTGTTCAGCAATATCATTAATCAAGTTTACGATATTACCAATCTCTTGTGATGATTCGCCCAAACGTTTAATACGTTTTGATGTTTCTTGAATTTGGTCGCGAATAATATTCATACCCTCAATAGAACGGTGTACCGCTTCTGCTCCATTGTGAGCAATCGCAACCGAACGCTGGGCAACGTTGGCAGATTCTAAGGCGTTACTAGAAACTTGGTCAATAGATACCGCCATTTGACTGATTGCTGCAGATACACCAGCAATTTCTTGGGCTTGCTGCTCTGATGCATCAGCAAGCTCTACAGCGGTCATCTGGGTTTGCTGGGACGATTGAGCGATACGGTCTGAAGTATCATTAATGGCAAGCACCAGTTTTCGCAATTGGTCAATCGCAAAGTTTACTGAGTCGGCGATTGCTCCTGTAAATTCTTCAGTTACTGTAGCACTAACGGTCAAATCCCCTTCCGCCAAATCACCCAATTCATCCAGCAAACGCAAAATCGCCGCTTGTGAATTTTTTTGCTGTATCTCCATACGCTGGACACGGTCAGACTCTAAGCGAGCAAGCTCGGCTTCAGTTTCCATTGCTTGACGCTGGCGCATTGCTTCTTTTTCAAGCACCATACGTTCGGTACGGCTACGATTTTTAAATAATTGTACCAGTGCATACATTGCTAAAAGCAATGTTAAAATTGCTAAAATTGCAGGGACTGAAATGGTTTTTTGTGAAACAATACCACGTTCTACACTCAACAATTTTTCTTGCGTGGTTGCCGCCAAATCATTCAAATCTTGAGCGGATTGACGAGCTTGGATTGCAGGGCTGCTAAGATTATTGATGCTTGATACCACAGGTAAAATCATGCGTTCATGAATGGCATGAATGTTTTGTAATTCTTGAGCAGCTTGCGGATAGCTGGTTTGCTGGTTTGCTAAGCGAGTACCAAAATCACTCACTAATTGTTTAAATGTTTCTGGGCTTGTGCTGACCGTGCTCACCAATCCTGTCATGGATTCACCAATACGCTCAAGCGCAATGATTTGCAACTGAATATCACGCACCGTATTGGCTGGCATACCTGATGTTATGGCTTGTTCTGACAACTGCATATATAAAGACTGCATCTGAGTGGTGGCGTCTTTTACTTGTTTTTGTAAGTCTTGCAATGCATTGATGTCATTTTGATGCTCAATCACATAAGTGGCGCTTTGTTTTTTAGCTTGCCAATTTTCACTTAATTCATTAAATAAAGACTGATGACCAATTAAACTGTTTTTTTGTAAATGTGCTAATGTAGTTTCATAAGATTGAACATCATTAGCCAATCTAGTATAAGCTTGACTACTAAGCTCATAATCTTTGGAAAATGTTGCATCATTAACATCACGTACAATATTGGTTGCACTAACTTCTAAACGACTAACATCGCCTAAATAATCTGTAATTCGAGATAGAGAATAAATCAGCCAGATAAAACTAATGACTGAAATTGCACCACAAACAACCAATGCCACCCACCATTTCTTTTCATTCACTGTAATGGGTGCAACCAAGACTGATTCAGTATCGCTCATGATACTTTCCCTCTAAATAATAATACTATACAAAATTACAGACAAAAGACCCCAAACGCATTAAAAAATGCGTTTTTTATTTATTAGGCGAATTTATTTTTTTAGTCAGCTTAGTTTAACTTGCCGCTGCATTTAAATAATCTGCGCTGGCACACAATAAAGATGGCATCATAACAAACCATTCTTTATTGTCTTTCACAAAGACCCCATGATTGTAGGGTGCAAAAGGCGAATCTTCATTAATCGCTCTTGCCTGATAATGACTTTCTGAAAATTGTAAAATTCCTAATACCTGATCTACCAAAATTCCTGAAAATATGCCTTCTTCATCTATTACCAAAACTTTACGATTTTTTAGACGTTCATGGCTTTGAAGTCCTAAAAATTTAGCAAAATCCACTAACGGTAAAAGCCGACCGCGTACATTCGCGACACCCATTAACCAAGGTTTGGTTAGGGGGATTGGCACCACATCAGGTAGTGCCAAAATCTCAGAAATTTCACCCATGGGTGCGACTAATTTTTGTCCTGCTACTTCAAAAGCGATGCCCGTCCACTGGTGCGTATCATTATCATGACGACCTGTCGTACGCGCTTTAGCCAAGTCAGCAAGACGAAGTAATTCAATAAAACCGACAGAAGCCACATTTACTCCAATACTGAATGAATGACGTTAATAAGTTCGTCTTCTTTAATTGGTTTTACCAAATACTCTTTAGCACCTTGACGTTTTCCCCATACACGGTCAGTTTCTTGGTCTTTGGTACTGACAATAATCACAGGAATATGCGATGTGGCAGCGTCACGAGTAATTTTACGGGTTGCCTGAAAACCATTCATCTCAGGCATCACAATATCCATCAAAATTGCATCTGGCTGATACTCTAAAGCTTTTGTGCAACCTTCTTCGCCATTAAATGCTTCTATTACTTCAAAGTTATGTTTACCCAAAATTTCCCGAAATCTTGCCATTTCTAGCGGGGAATCATCTACGACCAATATTTTTGCCATCACAAATCTCCAGGTTGACTAGGTTATTAAGTGAAATGGCAAGTTTAACGGTAACGGCTGATGGTTGCAAATAAATCTTCTTTACTAAAAGGCTTGGTGAGATATTCATTTGAACCTACAATGCGACCACGAGCCTTGTCAAACAAACCATCCTTTGATGATAACATGATTACAGGTTTAGATGAATACTCTGGGTGATTTTTAATCATAGTACACGTCTGATAACCGTCCAAACGAGGCATCATAATATCCACAAAAATAATATCGGGGTTAGTTTCAACGATTTTAGACAATGCATCAAAACCATCAACAGCAGTAATGACTTCGCAACCTTCTTTTTGTAATAGGGCTTCAGCTGTGCGTCTGATGGTTTTTGAGTCGTCAATAATCATTACTTTTAAGCCAGCGAAATTACTCATGGGGCATTTTCCTTATTTGGTGAAATAACACCAAAAAATATTAAACAAATAATCAAAATCTTTAAAATAATTCATCGGTGCTGAAATAATGCCGATAAATAACCAGAATAACATTTTTATCACATTTAATAAAAATTTTCTAGCACTTTTTAATAATATGAAGGTTTAATTACAAAAAAGTAAAAATTTAGAAATATCAGTGGCTTTAAATACTTTATTATCAATGAATTATCAACAATTTATTATTGTACAAATTATGTATAAATAATACACAATTATGAAATATTTTGGTTAAAAACAAACCTTTTTAATCTTAAACAAATATGTTATTATGCAGCGTCATCAATTAAATATATTCAAATGAATGCTTATCTTGCTGTGCTGCTTATAAGTACCATATTAGCTGTAATAGTCAGTTTATTTGCTTTTGAAGTTTCTTATCATAATAATCAAACTTTATTTTTTGACGTTCATAAAACCCCAAAACCCAGTGCTGCTGACAATGCCAAAATTCATATTGGCGCCCGCACCATCACCCTGACTAAAACTCATCTTGCTGAGATAAAAACCGAACTGTATCAACCTAGTTTTCGTTTAGAAGGCGTTGTAGACGCCCATCGATACATCACTTTACATCTGCCTGACGATGGCAAACTAAGCACTATTCAAGTTAAAATTGGTCAGCGCGTTAGCCCTGGTGATGTCATTGCCACTTTTATTCAACCAACACCTATTATTGATTTAATCGATAATAATTATTTGGATAATCAATCAAATGGTTCTAACAAAACAACCAACATCAAAGAGCAAACAGATAAAACTTTAGAATCTTTAACCGAAACCAGCACCAGAAATATTGCAATAATCGCTCCAACTTTTGGTTTTATTGCAAAGATATTTACAAGATATCCGCAAAATGACTACAAAAAATCGACACCTGTAGCGCTTATTGGCGATGACAGCCAATTTAAACTAGTTAGCGTGTTACCAAAGTCATACAAACGTTTTATCAATGATGAAAAATTAGTCAATTTTACCACAAAAGATGGTCGTAAGTTCATTGGTCAAATCAACAAAATTGATAAATCTGTACAAAATTTGGCAAATTTTGGATTTAGTGGCATTCAAATCCACATCTTGATTCCCAAAGACGAAGCTGAAAAAGCCAAATTACATATTGGTGATAAAGTCAGCGGCTCTGTAGAATATGGGCAGCTGACTACAGGAGTTTTAGTACCTGCTTTTGCCGTTTTTGACAACGCTCAATCGCCTTTTGGTTTAAACACACTAAAAAAACCTCCCTACAAACCCATCACCCCACTGCATGCCTATGTCTGGGAAGTTGGTCAAGATGGTTATATAACTCTTGCCCCGGTTGATGTGATTGAATACCGACCAAAAAGCGATCAATATTTGGTTTCAGGAGTTACTTTAACCGGGCTGATTGTACTAGCGGACCTACCCAAAAATGCTCAAAACAAATTGGTAAAGCTGGAAGGTTTTTAAGTTTATAAACCCAAAATACTTTTATAACCAGACAACAAGCAGTAACATTTATTTACAATTTATATCGGATTTATCAAAAACCTACTTGGAACATTAAAAAAACGTTCTTTTTTTGTAGTATCGGCGGATTGCCCCTTGCTAAATACATCAAAGATTGGCAAGATACAACAGCTGTTTATTTACAGGCTTAGTTTGTGTATTTGCACAGTAACGCCCTAGATTCAACCGTATCGCACCCAAAATAACCGTGCATTACAGGATAATTTTACACATTTTACAACAAATAAGGTTAAAATATGAGCAAACAAATTTTATTAATTGAAGATGACCCTGATTTGGCGGAACTTATCAGTGAATACTTATCCATGAATTACTACGAAATTCATCATGCGCCAACTGCTCAGGAAGGTTTGGATATTTTGGACACCAAAGAACGTGATATTAACCTAGTTGTGCTGGATTTAATGCTGCCTGATATGGATGGTATGCAGGTTTGCCAAAAAGTTCGCGCCTCTAAAAACACTCAAATCAACAAAGTACCCATCATCATGTTGACCGCCAAAGGCGATACCACTGACCGAGTGTTAGGACTTGAAATGGGCGCTGATGATTACATCTCCAAACCTTTTGAGCCACGTGAGCTTTTAGCACGCATTCGTGCGGTATTGCGCCGACATGAAACCCCAAATCAAGCCGATACCAATTCTGGTAGTTTGACTTTTGGACGTTTGACCGTATTTCCAGACAGTCATGAAGTTACCATTGATGATAAAATCGTTCGTCTAACCACACATCAATTCCAACTTTTACATTATTTTGCCACACATGCAGGCAAAGTTTTAAATCGTGAACAACTGTGGCAAGCCATGCCAAACGATGACAGTTCTGAAAATATTGACCGTGCTATTGATGTACACATCTCTCGCTTGCGCGCCTTGATTGAAGACAATCCACGCCAACCTAAACGAATTATCACTGTTCGTGGTGTTGGCTATCAATTTGCCACTGACCAAGTATAATCAAACCTTTTTATCAAAACCATCAGCTTGCTGGTGGTTTTTGACTTGAAGTCTTTTTGTTTACTGATGATTTCCCATGAAAAACCCGACTTCTAACGCACAAACAGAACCCGATTTTGGTATTCATTCTTTATTTGCGCGGCTATTTATCAGTGTGTTTTTAGCATTGATTATCTTTGCTATTGCTATGGTGTTACTTGCTCAGCTTACTCACAACAATTCAGACAGCATTCGCTCTAAAGTTATTGCAGGTCAAATTCTTCATCAATTAGACCCATTGCTTGTTGAAATTGACAAACACAGCCATGAAGGCAGACGTGTACAAGCACGTTTTGTACTGGCAATTGTTAAAAAAAGTTTTGATATTTTTGATGAAAGTTTAAACGCTAAAATTGGTTTATACGACCCTTCAAGACGGCTTTTGGTACAAACTGAAAATTCTGAACTTCCTCAAAAGTTATTGTTAGAAACTTCTTGGGTGTCAAGTATTGTACCAACTTTGATTGGTGATAGTCGCCCTTATGTAACCGTAGTTAGCAATACAGGATATATCTTATGGTATGAAAACCGCAATCCGCCAAAAGAATCGCCATTTTTAGGCATGTTCAACTTATTTACTGGCACGATGTTATTAATGATTATCATGACCGCAGTTTTATGGTGGATTGCCCATTCAATAACATGGCGCATCAATCAAATGAGCCGACAAATGGCAAAATTAGGTGATGGTGATTTTAGCGTGCGTGTGAGTGAAGACGGCAACGACGAAATCGCCTTTTTAGCACATGGATTTAATCAGTCCACTCAAAAAATTGAACGGCTCATTAACGCCAATAGTCTACTTTTAGCTCATGCATCGCACGAATTTCGCACACCCATTACACGCATTCGCTTACAAATTGAAATGATGGACATGCTTGCCAATCGCCTTGATGAAGCCAGCAAAGCCAAATTTGATAAAAGAGCTGCAGCAATCAATCGTGATTTAACTGGCTTAAATGATTTGGTTGAAAGCATCTTGTTAGTCAGCCGTTTAGATGCTGGGCACGCCCTACAAAATACTGAAATGGTTGATTTATATGAGCTGGTAAAAAATGAATGTCAGCATTATTCTGAAGCAGCACTGTTTGCCTTGCCAGTATCGATGCCGGCTCAACCCAAATTACTAACGCATTTAGTGCGAAACCTTCTTAATAACGCCATGATTCATGGTATACCGCCTATTGAAGTGTATCTGTACACCGCCATTACTACTGAAGATGCTTACAGTATACCAGCAGCGCTACTTGATTTAGATGGTCAGTATTTTGGCGAAGACGCGATAATTGACAAATACGGTGCTGAACATCAAAATACTGAAGAATTTAGTGAAGAAAAACCCAAAAACAGCTTTTTACGAAAACTGACACGAAAAGACAAAAAATCAGAAGAAGAGCAAGCAAATTTTGCGGTGATTGCAGTGATTGACCAAGGCGAAGGTATCAGCATAGATAAACGTGAAGACATCTTTAGCCCGTTTGTGCGTTTAAAACAAGAGAAAAAAGGGTCAGGACTTGGATTGTCTTTGGTGTCACAAATTGTAGAAGCTCACAATGGACAAATTAGTACAGATACTTGGCGGGGGAAAACTCGTTTTTTAGTCATCTTGCCACTCAATACCAAAAAGCCTGATGAGAAAAATGAAAAATCTGTTCAGGCTTTAAATGAAAAAGATGACCAATCCGCTCAATCTTGATTTGATTTTTTAATAACCACGTAGCGATATTGATTATCTGATAAAACCTCTTGTTCAACCAAATGATGACCTAAATACCGACAAAAATTGGGAATATCGCGCGTGGTTGCAGGGTCAGTTGCCAAAATTTCAATACTCTCGCCTGCCTCAGTTTGACGAATGATTTTATGCAAAAGCATGATTGGCTCAGGACAATTTAATCCTTGGGTATCTAAAACATGGTTAATTTTTGTCATAATTTTTCCAATTTTGTTGATTTGATGTTATTGATTTAAAAATGCCAAAAATTTTTTAAAGTTTACTTTAAATAAAAATGGCATGCCAAACCACGATATCATGGTTAAAAATAAACTCATAAAAAACGCTACACCAGCTCCTTGAATTATTCCCAAAATCACTGTAATTAACAACGACCCCAAACCAATGATGAGCAAAATCATAATAATGCCAAGCTGAATGATACGATAACGCCACAACAAAAATAAATGGTGCAAACTCAATGGTATTGACAGTGAAATCAGCACATATGGTAAAAAATGAAACGCGTAATAAATCAATACACTGTCTTTAAATTTAGCCATACTGGCTAAGGTGCCAAATACACAAAACACCAAAATTGCCAAAAATCCCAAATATGTACTCAATGTTGCGGTTTTGATGGCGGTTTTGATGTGTTGTTTAATAATGGAATATTCAATCATGATTGGTCTTGGGCTGTTTGGTCATGAAAATTAGCAATGTAAACCGCTAAATCAGGTGCATGATAATAACTGTCTAATAAAATGCACGCTGCTACATCATCAATGGAGTCAGTTTGACGTTTAATCAGTCCATGTTCCCACGCCAGCCTACGAGCTTCATTAGAAGTCAATCTTTCATCATAGAAAAATACAGGCACTTTTAAATGCCTTTCACCCAACCGATGAGCCAGTCTGCGAGCAAATTTTTTAGCACGCAAGGTTATCATGGATTCTGTGCCATCCATATTTAGCGGCAACCCAACTAAAATCTGCCCAATTTTCCAAGTATTAATCATACCCAACAGATTTTCCCAATCAGGCTGACCATTATTCATCGCAAGCACATCAAAGGGGCGAGCATTTTGGGTTAGACTATTGCCAAGCGCCATGCCCATTTTTTTAACCCCAAAATCCAAAGCCAACGTTAAAATTGGCTCTGGTGAGTTATGTAAATTTTTTGGTGTATTTTCAAGCAAAATAACGTCTCTTTTTTTATAATCTCAACAATTTATTAGCTATTCACCACTGACATTAAGCACGGGTGATGCATTTTCTTCTGAAAGCAGTACCGTCATCATATTGGTTACCAATTTTGCTTTTTCATTATCAGTCATGGTAACAATTTTTCTGGCTTCTAAGGCTCTAACTGTGCTTTCCACCATTAAAATTGCCCCTTTTACCAATGTTTGACGTGCTATCAGCACCGATTCAGCCTGCTGTTTTCTTAACATGGCTTGAGCAATTTCAGCCGAATACGCCAGATGAGTAAATCGCGCTTCTTCAATATACACGCCTGCCATTTGCACACGTTCTTGCACCATATCGCGAAATTCTTGTAAAATCTTAGCAGAATGCCCGCCTAGGCTTTCTTTACCATCTTGATTGGCATAAGGATAATGTGAAACGAGTGTGCGTAAGGCGCTTTCACTTTGGGTTTTCATAAAACCATGCACATCTTCAACATCAAATACTGCGGCTGCCGGATTATCAATTCGATAGACAATTGCCGCCGCTACATCAATGGGCGTTCCTGAAATATCATTGACTTTTAAAATTGGGGTTACGTAATTGGTGGTTTTTAAAGAAACGCTTTGCACTGAATAAAAAGGCACAATCCAATAAAAACCCTGTTTACTCAGCACCCCCGAATAATGTCCAAATAATGTACTGACCAAGGCCGTATTTGGTTGAATGATTTTAAATCTTGCCAATAGTACCACTGGCACCACAAAGATGGGTACTAGAGTTTTATCAGGTAAAACAAACACAATAGCAAGTATAATAATGATAAAAATGGCAAGAGCTACAAAACCATTGAGATGGTACATAGTGTATTGAGGACTGCTTTGTTGAGTCATAAAATTATCCTTACTTATATTGTGTTATATCATTCAGCTGTTGTTAAGCGTATCCAACAATCTGCTCTAAATCTGGCAAAATTCCCAACTTTGTTTTGGCGAATAACAGGCGTTTTTCAAAATCCGCCCCAAATAAAATGAACAAATCTGCAGGGCAAACCAACCATTTTTTATTTAAAATTTCTTGCTCTAACTGCCCTTTTGACCAACGACAAAATCCCATACACAGTAAAAAATGCGACAGTTTATCTAAAGCGATATTTTTTAACACATCTTTACTGGTGGTCAAACAAACATTTTCACCAACCGCAAAAGATGATGCAAATACAGGCAAACCAGTATGCAAAACAAACCCCGCTTGATCATGCAAAAAACCGCCAAGCACCGCATTTGTATTCATGAGCGCTTGAGATGCTGGCAAATTCATTTCCGATAAAACCGAACCAACTGATAAGAATGACAACGGTTTATTAATAATAAATCCAAAAGCCCCTTCTTGACTTTGGTGGCGACATATATAAATTAATGCGTCCACAAAACGGTCATCATCGATTGTTTGACTGGGAATCAAAAAATGATGAATTAAGCTTTTGGGCAATACTGCGGCTTGGGATATCTGGGTCATAAATCAATCTTATGTGTTTTAAAATTCATGTAAAAACCAATGTTCACCAATCTATTTATTAGGTTTTTTATCAGTTTTAACAATGTCCGCTAGCAAACTTTTTACATGAGCTTTGGTAGCCTCAGTAATATTAACACCTCCTGACATACGTGCCAACTCACCAATTTGTTCGTCTTTAGTAATTACTTTTAAATGACTGGTTGTTTTTTCGCCATGTTCTTTTGCGACTAAAATATGCTGATGGGCGGCGGCGGCGACTTGAGCCTGGTGAGTGATGGCAAGTAATTGCTGGTGGTCGCCTAACTTACGTAAAAGCTCACCTACCACCTGAGCAGTTGCTCCACTAATCCCTACATCCACCTCATCAAATACAAGTGTTGGGCGAATTTGAGTTTGTTGGTCGGCATTCATGACCTGCATTACCAACGCAATTCTGGATAATTCACCCCCAGAAGCCACTTTGTGTAAAGGCTGTTTTGGCATGCCAACATTAGCACTAAATAATAAAGCAATCTCTTTGGTGCCATGCATGGTGTAATCATCAAGCTCTTTGGGGTAAAATGCAAATTCACAACTTGCATTAGGTAATGCCAAGGTTTTTAAATACTCTGCTAAAGTTTGAGTAATTTTTGGAGCAATTTCCTGGCGTGCTTTATCCAATTTTTGAGCGTTATCAATATAAATGTCAAAAGCTTTGGCAACTTCTTTTTCTAAAGTTTGATTGTCTGGAATTGCCATCAAAGTTTCAAGCTCACGTCGCCAGCTATCTGCTTGATTTAAAAGCTCATCAATGGGTGTATGATACTTGTTTGCCAATCGATGTGCCAGTCCCAATAAATTGTTTAGCTCATTAAGTCTTTCTTCGTCAGGCAAGGACTGCTCGGCATAATCGGCAAGTACAGAAGCTGATTCACTGATGTGTTCTTGAGCTAGATTAAGTAGCTGACTGCACTGGCTAAATACTTTGCTTTTATCGCTTTGACTATCACAAATTTTAATGGCTCGTGATAACAAACTAAGTACACTTGGTGCATCATCATCATTTTCCAAAGCCATTTTTGCCGCTAAAGCATCTTGCATCAAACTTTCTAGATTGGATAATTCGTCATATTCGCTTTCAATTTGAGCAAAATTAATTCCTAAAAGCGGTTGAACATCCATCAATTTAGCATTTAATAATGCCATGCGGTCGGCTCGCCCTGCTTCTTCTTGTTTGGCATTTTCGGCTAAAACTTGTGCGTTTTTCCATGCCTGATAGGCGTCTTTAGTGGCAATTTTTAGAGCGTTTAGCTGCCCAATCTCATCCAACCAATCTATCACAAATTGTGGCTTTAACAGCTCAAGCCCCGCATGCTGTGAATGGATGTTTACCAAAATATCGCCCAACGATTTAAGCTCGCCAATGCTTGCAGGTACGCCATTTATCCATGATTTAGAACGACCTTGATGGCTAATTTTTCGGCGAATCAACAGCACATCTTCAAATTCACGCTCGCATTCATCAAACCATGCTTTCACCGCATCATTATCCGATACATCAAACTCACCAAATATTAAGGCTTCATCTGCACCATGTCGCACCAAAGACGCATCGGAACGACCGCCTACACAAAGCGACAATGCATCTAAAATCAAAGATTTACCAGCACCTGTTTCACCAGTAATGACATTAAAACGCTTATCAAATTCAATCTGATGATGCTCAATCAGTGCCAGATTATCCAAAGTTAAAGACACAAGCATATAAAATAATTTTCCTAATATTTTTTTGACAATCAGTCAAATAATTTATAACAAACTGACTATTCTAGCATAAGTTTCTTGATGGATTGAGCAACTTTTTATGAGCATTACTCATCAATCATATTGTATCTATTAATTTATCATTTATAATAATAGCTAATGATATTATCAATAGGACTAATATGAGCACCACGTTACGTCAATTAAAAGCCTTTGTATTGGTTGCTGAACAAAACAGTTTTACCAAAGCTGCTGAAGCCCTATGTCTAACCCAATCGGCATTAAGCGGCTTAATTAAAGAGCTTGAGCAAAATTTAGACGTCAAACTTTTTGACCGCACCACAAGAAAACTTCACCTATCCGATGCAGGCGGTAGGCTACTGCCTCAAGCCAAACGTGTACTCAATGAAATGAGTGTGCTTAATGAAAAAGTTGCCAATTTAAAATCATTACACCAAGGACATATTCATCTAGCAGTATCTCAGCAATTATCAGCAAGCACCATGCCAAAATTTATTGCCAAATTTTGCGAACTGCACCCTAATATCGAAGTTACGTTAACCGATTGCTCAATTGACCAAGTGGTTGAGCACATTGAAAATTTAGAAGCAGATTTGGGTGTTGCACCCGAACGCAGTTATTCAGATGACTTGCACGCTGATATTTTATTTAGTTCACCATTTTATTTAGTACTGCCAACAAGCCATCCTTTTGCTAAAAAAAATCAATTGCACTGGTCAGATTTATTAAATGAACGCTTAATTACCTTAAATGGTCCTTTTATTAAGGGCTTGCAAAACGAACTGCCTGTGCAAATTTCTAGCCGAATTTTTAATCCTGACTTTGAAATTAACTTTTTATCTACCGCTCTTGGTATGACGCGCATGGGACTTGGGGTAACCTTGTGCTTGTTATACGCTGCTGAATGGGTTGAACAAAATGGCTTAACCATGCGCCCAATTACCGAACCTGTCGTGGAACGAAAATTTTTACTTTATACGCATAAAAATCGTTCATTATCACCTGCAGCATTGGCATTTAAGGAATTTTTACTTAATAATGCCCATGAATTTTTGGTCAGTAAACCGACCACAATTTAAGGTGAATTTTTTGATTTTTTTACTGACAGAGCGTTTGATTTTGGTTATACTAAGGCTAGTTTTAGATTAAATTTAGACAAATTTATTGTGCAATCCCTAAGGATTATTTATGTTTGAACACGTTACCCCTTATGCTGGCGACCCGATTTTGGGTTTAATGGATAAATTTGCTAACGACCCACGCACAGACATCAAAGTCAATCTTGGTGTGGGCGTTTATTATACCGAAGATGGCAAATTGCCCGTGCTTGAGTGCGTAAAAACCGCTGAAAACCAAATTGCCAACCCACCAAAACCACGTGGTTATCTGCCAATGGACGGTTTGCCTGGTTATCGTAAAGCTTGCCAAAATTTATTATTTGGTCAAGACAATCCAATCGTCAAAGAAGGACGAGTTGCAACCGTTGCAACACTTGGCGGAAGCGGCGCTTTAAAGGTTGGTGCAGATTTTATTCACGAATGGTTTCCTGATGCTAAGTGCTATGTTTCCGACCCAACTTGGGGTAACCACATTAGCATCTTTGAAGGAGCAGGCTTTAAAGTTGGCAAATACCCCTACTACGACCCAAAAACCATTGGGGTAAAATTTAATGAAATGTGCGAATTTTTTAATGGGTTAAATGAAAATGATGTAGTTTTATTACACCCTTGCTGTCACAACCCAACAGGCGTAGATTTAACAAAAGAACAGTGGGATAGCGCTTTACAAATCATCAAAGATAAAAAACTCATTGCTTTTATGGACATTGCTTACCAAGGTTTTGGTGACGATATGACCGGCGACACCTACGCCATCAATAAAGCTGCGCAAATGGGTCTACCTCTGTTTGTTTCTAATTCATTTTCTAAAAACCTATCTTTGTATGGCGAACGTGTTGGCGGTTTATCGGTGGTCGCCCCAACCAAAGAAGAAGCTCAAACTGTTCATGGTCAGCTAAAATTTACCATTCGTCGGATTTATTCTAGTCCAGCATCACATGGCAACCATGTAGTTGACATCGTGATGAATGATGAAACACTATACAATCAATGGGTTGGTGAAGTTTATGAGATGCGTGACAGAATCCGTCTTATGCGTCAAAAATTACAAGATATTCTAAGCCAAAAATTGCCCGAGCGCGATTTTAGTTACTTTACCAAACAACGTGGCATGTTTAGTTTTACAGGCTTAACTGCCGAACAGGTAGAACGTCTGAAAAAAGAATTTGCCATTTATATGGTCAGCAATGGTCGTATGTGTCTTGCTGGTTTGAATAACAAAAACATTGATTATGTTGCTAACAGTTTTGCTGAGGTCTTAAAATGATTTAGCTAACTGACTCATGATATAATAAAACCACTTAATTTAATTAAGTGGTTTTTTATGAATGAGATAATTTTTTTAGAACATCAATGGCAAAATATCTCAAAACAGCTTTTTGGTCAAAATGAGATATCATTGTGGCAAAACATTGTTTTTCATTATCAACAAAAAGACCGTTTTTATCACAATCTTCATCATTTATATGAATGTTTTATTTTGTTTGATGAAGTTAAACACCTATTAAATAAGCCAAATTTGGTGGCATTGGCTTTGTTTTATCATGATATTATTTATGATAGTAAAAATAATGATAATGAATTAAACAGCGCCAACTTTGCTAAAAATCAGCTAAAAAATAAAATACCAGATGATAGTTTATCTATAATTTACCAATATATTTTAGCAACTAAAAATCATCAAAACTATCTAACCGATAAAAATTTTGATGATTTAAATTATCTTTTGGATATTGATTTAGCAATTTTAGCACAAAATAAAAAGCGATTTTTAGAATATAATGCACAAATTCGCAAAGAGTATCAATGGGTAAGTTCTTGGATTTATTATCCAAAACGCCATTTTATTTTATACCACTTTTATCAAAAATCGCCATTATTCTTGACTGATTATTTTTATCAAAAATCAGAAAAACAAGCTAAAGAAAATTTAGCATCTGTATTATTTAAACCTTACCACCCATCATCACGGTTGTTTTCTTAAACAATCATCTTGAATTGGTTTGCTGCTAGACTACTGTCTCAAATAATGCTCAAATACATCCCCAAAATCATAACGGCGAATTTTTTCCAAGCGTTTTTGATAATGGTTTTCTATTTGGTCCATGGTTTGATTGATAATATCAGGAAGCTGCAAAATCACACTATCAGGCAACTGTTTTAAATCCACCATGCTCGTTGCCTTATCAAATGCCTTTTCTAAAATTCTTTCTTGATGATAAATGTGATGGCATTTTTCAGCAATGCTGGTTAAGGCTTTGTAAATATCACGAATTTGCTCAATTTGATTTTTATCAATATCAATACTAAATGTTTTGCCTTGTGTTTTATTTAAACTGTCTGAATCACCTGTACCAAGCAATACAAATTTTAATTCTGCATCCAAATCGATTGTGCCTGCGGTTTCAATAAGTACGTTTGAAGGAGTGAAATAACGGTAAGGATAACGCTTTAATACTCGCTTCTTACTCATAGCGCTTTGTCCATCCAGATGCAAAAATGCCAAATTCGTAAAACAGTATTCATCCGATTTGGATTTAATCACAAAATAAATCTTTTCACCATCCTCATGAAAAATATAATCGTCAATGTCAGTTTGATGAAACTGTGATGGTGGAATAATTTTACCAATATCACTCAAACCCAAGGCATCAGATGCAAAGTTTTTAAACATGACTTTTCTCACTTTTAATGTAAAAATCTATTTTGATATAAAACGACCAATTTAAAAGAGCATAAACTCAATCTTCAGTGTGAAACAGCAAAAATAATTCAGTAATATTATCTTCTAAAGCATTCGCCATTTGCACCAATGTTTCTTCATCGCGCACATCACCCATTTCCTCATCAATGCCTGACAACATCACCATTGGTAATGTCAGCATTGCCACATCTTCTTCGGTTTGTGGGTCATCAAACCAATCTACATTCTCATCGGCATACATCGCATCAACAAAACCGATTGCCCACGCCGTCAAATCGCTTTCTTCGCTAAAATCAATAGAATCATCACTGGCATCAAAAGGCAGCTCGATTGGCTCTTCAGCTTTTAGGGTGTCATAAAGCTCTTTTTGCCAACTTTTGATGGCATCTTTAATCTTAGGAGCAACTTGAGTGTGATTGCCTTCAAAAAAGCAATCAAGCCAATTTGGCAAAGGTTTGCCCACTACTGTTGCTGTCAAAAAACCATGGGCGGCAATGCTATCTAACCCAAAAACATTTTTATCGGAATCTAAATAACGGAATAATTCATCTTTTGTCATAATTATCTCAACATGTTGTTACAAGACCAACCAAAATGACTATTCATCGTCAAAATCGTCGTCAAAATCGTCAAACTCGGCAAAATCATCGTCGTCTTCTAAAGCGCGTTTTAAGCGATTTAAACGTTGTTCTTCTAATAATGCATCAATTTTTAGACGTTTTTCTAAGGGTTTAGCCTTGCTATCATCTGCAAGCTGGGCATCAGCATCTTCATCGAAATTGTCGTCGTCAAAATCGTCATTAATATCACTCATAGAGCTTTCCTAAAAATTACCACAAATTAATCTTCAACTTAATTTAAGACTTTATAAAAAGCCATTTGGTTTGTCAAGAGCTTTATTCGGTTAATAATACCAAATTACAAACTTGTTGCAATCTTTCTGCGGTAGTTTCACTCACTGCTTTCAGCCAACGGCAATTTCTTTCAGCAACACTGGTAGGTTTAAGAAGTTTATCTAAAACTGCATAAGTATTAAGTTCATTTAGTGAGGAATCCGACAGCAAAATCAACACACGCTCTCGGTGGCGTTTACAAATAGCAATCATGTCTTCTTGATGCTCAATATCACTAACCATAGCGTGTACTGGCAAACAAAAGCGTTTTAATTCACGATGTTTATCATATACAATCTGCCCAAGTATTACAGATAATCTTGCAAGCATCATACCTGCTGTGGCGACTTTTGCATGACGATTTTCAGCTTGCAAAACAACCTTTGCTCCCTCTTCGTTATAATCATCAATCCCTACTAATTTTACACCCGATAAAACTCTTAATTTTAAAAGCTCGTCAACTGATTTGACAAGCAATTGGTCGCACAATGCAAAATAAGCAGATTTGGTATGATGACTAACCGTTGTCATTAAATTATTGCTATCATCAAAACGAATTTGCACCAAAACATATTCTTTTTTGGTGTGTTCTTCGCCTTGAGTCAATGATTTTTCTGACTGTAAAGCAGATAATTGTGATGTTTTATCATCTGCAGGTTTAGTAGGTATTTTTTGGTCTAAATCTGTTACGTCTTTAGGTTTGTTTGTATCTTGTTTTGCATCATCAGATGCAGGCTCAAACATTTTATGATGATCGGCTGCTAAAGTTTCTTCTTGCAAAATATCAGAAGCCAAAAGCTGACGACGCAAGTCATCTCTAATTTTGGCAATCATATTACCACTTGGTCTAGCAATGTAACCATAAATTAAAAAAACAACCACATGTAAAAAAGCAATCATCACCAAATATATCCAGTGATGGCGAAAAATATCTGCCCGATTAACCGATTTGGTATGCAAAGCCACAACGCCTAACATTTGGTCTTTATGTGTGATGGTTTCTTTAGCTGTAAAACCAGATTCAGATTCTTTGCCCACTGACACAAGCAACTGATTTTCATTGTTGTACACACCAACAAAATCAATGGAATCATCTTTAATAAAATGTTCAGCAATTACGGATAAACTTACGCGGTCATTGGCATTTAGCGGTATTGACATTTCTTCAGCAATCAAAATCGTGTCATGTTTTACACTGTCTTGATTTTGCTGATTAATCCGATATTCTTGTGCAACAACAAAAGCAAGCAATTGCAAACTTAAACTGATAAACATGACAATGGCAAATAAGCCTTGACGTGGGGCAAAATAGGTCATGATAGTACGTATTAGTGATAAACTACTAATTCTATCATTTTCACCCAAAAACACAAAGAATCTTCGCACAAAAAGCAAACGGTTTTTTCATGGAATTTTTATTAAAATTTATGTTATGATAGGGATATTTTTCTTTTATCTTTAGATAAAAAGCTGTTGATTTGTTGTTTGATTTCCTTAAAATGGCTTAAATTTTAGCTGAATTTTCAAACAACCATGATGTTACCATATGAGTAAGTCGTGTTTATAAGGAATATTTAATGAATACAACCACTTACGCGCTTCCTAAAAATAGTCAAGCTTGGCATGATGCATTATTTAAAGTTGCCCATTTATTGTCTGATGTCCATCACACCATGTTAAAGGATTTGCCGATTTTTGCCATTACTGTGGTAGTAAACCGTTCAGTATTATCATCTGAAAATTCAGGTATTGAACTGTTAGATGAGGCCATGAACCGCTATATGGTAAATTTATCAAAATGGCATCTACAAATGGTTTATGATGATGAAGCTGCCAAACAAGCTGCTGATAAAATCGTTGCTGGCATGACACTTGCCGATGTGGTTGTTTCTCGTTATTTGTTGCTGCCAAATGACCCAGAACAAATGACCAAAGGCAAACAAGAAGCAGCGGCTCGCATTATTGATGAACAACTTACCCATCATCTTAAACAATGTTTTAGTTCTGATGATGGTAAAGATGCTGTTGATGTTCATATCTTAAACATCAACCAGGTTCTAACTACACCAAAACTGGTATGTTTCGATATGGATTCCACACTAATTGAGCAAGAAGTCATCGTTGAATTAGCTCGTATGTGTGGTCTGGCAGATAAAGTTTCTGAAATCACAGAAAGCGCGATGCGTGGAGAGATTGATTTTGCTGAAAGTTTTGCCAAACGTGTGGCATTATTAGAGAATGTACCTGAAAGTGTTGTTGGTGAAATTATTCAAAAACACATCACCATTCAGCCAGGAGCTTTTGCGGTGATTCGTGCCTTAAAAACCTTAGGCGCAACTACCGTACTGGTTTCTGGTGGTTTTGAACCTTTTGCCCAACACGTTGCTCAGACACTGGGAATGGATGAATTTCATGCAAATCCATTACTCGTTGCCGATGGCAAACTAACAGGGCTGACTGATTCAAATATTTTAGATGGCAAACAAAAAGCACTGATTGTAGAGCGCACAGCAAACCGCATGGGCATTAACCTAGATGAGGTGGTGTGTGTAGGCGATGGCGCCAATGACTTACCCATGATGGCAGTTAGTGGCACGGGCATTGCTTACAAAGCCAAGCCCATCGTTGCCGCTAAAGCAGATGCTGCTGTGAATATCACCGGACTTGAAGGCGTGCTTTATGCGCTTGGTCATCGTTTTGACAAAGTTTAGATTTACCCCTACTTGATTAAGGCGGATTTATGTTTACTGTACCTGTTATTGATGTAAAATTTGACCCATTGGACGCGCTGTTGTACGCCTTGGGTTTGCGTTTGGCTCATCTAACCAAGCATGGCACCGATGAAACTTATAATAATTTGATTAAAGACAAAGAAGTTGCCATTCAATTTTTAAGCGATGATGTGGCTCGTTATTATCGCTTTGTAGATGGACATTTTGGTCAAGCCATTGGCAAAGCAAAAACGTCTGATTTAACCATTGAATTTAAAGATTCGATGACGGGCGTTAAAATTCTTACCAAGGGCGATATTGCGACATTTATGAGTGCAATTCAAGATGGCGATATTACAATTACAGGTGATTATAAATTGTTGCTTTGGCTGGCTAGCATTGCCAAACACGCAGCAAAATTACCTGAAGAATACAAAGGTTATCTAAATCAAGCTAAACCTTATTTAGACCAAGCCAAAACTCAATTACAAAATGCCAAACCATATCTTGATAGGGTTAAGCCATATGCTGAAAAAGCCAGCGACCTAGCAAGTAAATTGCATAACAAACACAAATAAACCTGCTATTTTGTCAATGCCATCTGAAGAGATGGCATTTTTTAATGGCATAAAAAATCCCCAAATCAGGGGAGATTTGGGGTGGAACTGGAAAACCCAGTCAAAAATGGCGCAGCGGACGGGGCTCGAACCCGCGACCCCCGGCGTGACAGGCCGGTATTCTGACCAACTGAACTACCGCTGCTAAGGTCAATCAAAACTGGTGGGTGGTAACGGATTCGAACCGCTGACCCTCTGCTTGTAAGGCAGACGCTCTACCAACTGAGCTAACCACCCAAGAATCACATCTTGTTGTCGTGCGTATTATATAGATTTTTTATTGTTTGTCAAATGTTTTTTGAAAAAAAATTTATAAAAAAAGATGCAAACATAACGCTTATTTTTAACTTTTTACCCATTTTTTGTATTTGTATAAAACCACCATTAAAAATCCAGCGTTTTATGTTTATATGATAAAATGAGCATAGATGGGCTTAAAATGAATGGTTGTACAATAATACTATTACTGAAAATTCACTATCTTCTCAAAGCATACAAAACCTATATAAAGCCTTATGGTTATTCAATTAAATCTCTTTTATCTAAGGTTTATTTTTCCTAGTTACTTTAATTTCAATGGGAAAATAACTACTCTTCTTTGTTTACCTTGTGTATCTTTTTGAATTTCATAAAATGGCTCATCCACCAATTCAACCTCACCTATATAAATATATTCATTTACTTTTGTGCTATTAAAAAACAATATTTGTATACCATTACTACGACTATTAGCTAAGGTTTTGTTTTGCGCAACATGAATAGATTGATCACCCTGTAAACCCATACCCGTGTAATATATCACATCATTTTCCCATCTATCTTGATACACGGAGTCACTTTTGTTTATTAAGACCAAACAATTATTTACCAAACTACGACGCATACCACCAGCATTTGATACGTTAAAGGCATCCATCAAATCCTGATTGCTAAATACATCGCCCTGTTTATAGTCACTAATTATCACATTATACCCCCCCTTTTTTTTATCTTAAAAAAAATAAACCCACTATCTTAATTTTAGACAATGGGTTTACTTTAAATTATCAACCGCCAATCTTCTTATACTTCATACGCTTAGGTGTGGCATCTGCTCCCAATCTTTCTTTGCGCCATTTTTCATATTCGGTATAGTTGCCATCAAAAAATTCTGGCGTTTCATTTTCAAATGATAAAATATGCGTACAAATGCGGTCCAAGAACCAGCGGTCGTGTGACACCACCATAACTGTGCCCGGGAAAACTTCCACTGCGTCTTCTAAGGCGCGCAAAGTTTCCACATCAAGGTCGTTTGATGGTTCATCCAGTAAAATTACGTTTGCCCCTTGCTTTAAAGTCTTGGCAAGTTGCAGACGATTACGCTCACCCCCCGACAAGCTGCCTACTCGTTTTTGCTGGTCTTGACCTTTAAAATTAAAACGTCCAATATAAGCGCGACTTGGAGTTGTGTATTCGCCTACTGTAATCATATCCAAACCATCTGAAACCTCTTCCCAAACGGTTTTATTATCATCAAGTTCATCACGCATCTGACCAACATAAGTAACTTTGACACTTTCGCCAATTTCCACTGAACCCGTATCTGGTTTGTCTTTACCTGTAATCATATTAAATAGTGTGGTTTTACCCGCACCATTTGGTCCAACAATCCCCACAATTGCCATTGGTGGCACAGTGAATGATAAATTTTCATACAACAAACGGTCGCCAAATGATTTAGAAATATTATTTACCTCAATGACTTTATTGCCAAGTCTGGGTCCTGGTGGAATATAAATCTCAGCAGTTTCATTACGTTGTTGGAACTCTTTAGAATTCATCTCTTCAAAACGTTCTAAACGAGATTTTGATTTGGCTTGCTGACCTTTCTGGTTCTTGCGCACCCATTCCAATTCTTGCTTTAAGGCTTTAGCAAAGGCTTCTTCTTGTTTTTGCTCTTGTTCTAGACGTTTATTTTTTTGCTCAAGCCATTCGGTATAATTGCCTTTATAAGGGTAACCATAACCACGGTCAAGCTCTAAAATCCACTCAGCGACATTATCAAGGAAATAACGATCGTGGGTGATAGCAACAATTGTACCAGAATAATCTTTTAAGAAACGCTCAAGCCACGCCACAGATTCTGCGTCTAAATGGTTGGTTGGTTCGTCAAGCAGAAGCATATCAGGCTTGGAAAGGAGTAAGCGACACAAAGCTACGCGACGTTTTTCACCCCCTGATAATTTACTCACATCAGCGTCCCAAGGTGGTAGGCGTAATGCATCCGCTGCTTTTTCAAGTTGGGTGTTTAAGTTATGAGCATCCCAAGCTTGAATGATGTCTTCCATTTTACCCTGTTCAGCTGCTAATTTGTCAAAATCAGCATCTGGCTCAGCGTATTCAGCGTAGATTTGATTTAGACGGTCAAGTGCATCCAGTGCTTCACGTACACCATCCTCTACATTGCCACGCACATCTTTATTGGGGTCAAGCTGAGGTTCTTGAGGCAAATATCCAACTTTAATACCTGCCTGAGCGCGAGCTTCACCATTAAAATCCTTATCAACGCCCGCCATAATGCGTAGCAAAGTGGATTTACCAGCGCCATTTAAACCAAGCACGCCAATTTTCGCGCCAGGGAAAAAAGATAAACTAATATCTTTTAAAATTTCACGTTTTGGGGGAACAATTTTTGACACCTTGTTCATGGTGTAAATATACTGTGCCATACATTCACTATTACAAACAATAAAAAATAAAAGGATTAACCGTTTATTATCGCATTAACCCTTATAATCAGCAAGTAATAAATTTCTTTTCCTTTGAAGAGCTTTCGTTTATAATGAAAAGTTTAATAATATTTTGAGATAATTATGGCATTATTACCCATTTTAACCTACCCTGACCCTCGTTTACGCACAATTGCCAAGCCTGTAGAAAACTTTGATGACACTATTAAAACCTTAATTGCAGATATGTTTGAGACCATGTATGAAGCTCGCGGTATTGGGCTTGCTGCAACACAAGTGGATAGGCATTTACAAGTTGTTGTGATGGATTTGGCAAAAGAAGATGAAGAAAAACAACCACAAGTATTCATCAACCCCAAGGTTACACCTTTAACAGATGAATGCGTTCCCTATCAAGAGGGGTGTTTATCCATTCCGGAAGTTTATGATGAAATTAAACGTCCCGGCAAAGTACGTATTGAAGCACAAGATGCCAATGGTCAGGCATTTGAAATGGAAGCAGATGGACTTTTGGCGGTTTGCATTCAACACGAACTTGACCATTTAAATGGCATTATGTTTGTTGATTATTTATCACGCCTAAAACAAGATAGGGCTCGCGAAAAAGTTAAGAAAGTCATCGCCAAACGTAAGCGCCACTGATTTTAATAAATCAAATTTTAAATTAGATTATAGTGATAAATTAGATTATAGTGATATTGTCAAAATGGTTTTACAATTGCCAATATCACTACAAAAATAAGAATAAATACAGGTAATTCATTAAACCATCGCCAATAGACATGGGTTTTATAATGAGGATTTTGTATTAATTTTAGGCGAAAACGTCCACATAATAGATGATATATGGTTAATAAAATTACTAAAGTTAGTTTAACATGCAGCCAAACTTGAACTTTATAAATTTGCCAATTCATCATCACCATACTCAGCCCAAGCATCCAAGTTACCATCATAGATGGATTCATGATGCCACGATACAACTTACGCTCCATGAGTGCAAAACGCTCTTGGCTTAACTTATCCTCACTCATGGCATGATATACAAACAAACGTGGTAAATAAAAAATACCAGCAAACCAGCAAACCATGGCAATAATATGCAATGCCTTAATGTATAAAAACATATTAAACTTCTACAAACTAAATTAAAGGACAAGAGGTTTCAGGTTTACCTGTCATGGCATCAATAATTTTTGGGCGTGGCTTTGGTTTTTGACAAAAAAGCCCAAGTTCTGACATCAAGCGGTCATCATTGGCTTGCGACTGATTGCTTGTTGTTAAAAGTTTATCCCCATAAAAAAAAGAATTTGCCCCAGCCATAAATGCAAGTGCCTGTTCACCATCTGTTAAGCTTTCACGCCCTGCTGACAGCCGAACATAACTATTAGGGCAGCAAATTCTAACTACGGCAATGGTTTTAATCCATTCAAGCACAGACAATCTTCCTTCTGCCAATACTTTATCACCTAAAGGCGTACCCTTGATAGGCACAAGTAAGTTTACAGGGATGGAGTCTGGCGGTAAAGGCATTTGCGTCAATTCATATACCCAGTTTACACGGTCTTCACGACTTTCTCCCATTCCAACAATTGAGCCTGAACATACATTAATGCCAGCATTTCTTACATAATCCAACGTTTGCAGCCTATCATCATAGCTTCGTGTACTGGTAACTTGACTGTAATATTCTCGTGACGTGTCTAGATTATGATTATAATAATCAAGCCCTGCCTTCGCCAAAATATTTGCCTTATTTTCATCCAACATCCCCAGCGTCATGCAAGTCTCCAATCCTAAGGCTTTAACTTGTTCAATCAGCTCAACCAGATAAGGCATGTCTTTATCGTTTGGATGCTTCCATGCAGCCCCCATGCAAAAACGTGATGAACCCGATGCTTTTGCTTGCTTGGCAGCATTAACAACCTTTTGAATTTGCAATAATTTTTCTGAAGACAGTCCTGTTTTTTTTCTATAATGTCCAGACTGTGAACAATAACCACAATCTTCAGGGCAATTGCCTGTTTTGATAGATAATAGTGTACTAATTTGTACTTCATTGGCAACAAAATTTTGACGGTGAACGGTTTGTGCCTGCATGATTAAATCCATAAATGGCAAATCAAACAGTTGAGCAATTTGTGCCTTGGTATACATTTTAGGGCTTTGATGAGTGGCAATCATAAGCAATCGCAATTATTAGATAAATGTAAAATAGAACAACTAAAAAGGTGGTTATTCTATCATAAAGTTTATTTTTAGTACACTTGTAGCGTTATTTTACTCTTAATAAACGGGCGATTAAATACAATAAAAAATAATCAAAAAAAAGAAAAACCAAGGTTTTGACACCTTGGTTTTATTACTGCCTATTATGGGCGGTCTACTAGCTCAACATAAGCCATCGGTGCATTGTCACCATCACGATAGCCACATTTAATGATACGCAAATAACCACCTGGTCTGGTTTTATAACGAGGTCCAAGCTCATTGAACAGTTTACCCACAATTACTTTACTGCGAGTACGGTTAAAAGCTAGACGACGATTAGCTACGCTATCTTCTTTTGCCAAAGTAATTAATGGCTCTGCTACACGACGCAATTCTTTAGCTTTTACTAAAGTGGTCTTGATTAGTTCATGTTCAAACAGAGAGTTAGTCATGTTTTGGAACATTGCCTTACGATGGCTGCTGGTACGACCCAGCTTGACTCCGCTATTACGATGTCGCATGGTCACATATCCTTTAAATTAACGGCTACGATAAGAAAAACGGTCATCAACACGCAGGTTGCTAGGTGGCCAATTATCTAAACGCATACCCAGCTCTAAACCCTTAGACGCTAATACGTCCTTAATTTCAGTTAATGATTTCTTACCCAAATTTGGTGTTTTTAATAACTCAGTTTCTGAGCGCTGCACCAAATCGCCAATATAATAAATGTTTTCGGCTTTTAAGCAATTTGCTGAACGAACCGTTAGTTCAAGATCATCCACTGGACGTAATAGTACAGGATCAATCTCATCTGGTTTATCTTTACCGCTGGTTTCAGGCACATCTTCAGCTTCCAAATCTACAAAAATTGCAATCTGCTGCTGTAAAATGGTTGCTGCCTTACGAATTGCTTCTTCAGGGTCAATAGTACCATTGGTTTCAAGCTCAATAATCAACTTGTCCAAATCTGTACGTTGTTCAACACGCGCATTTTCAACTTCATATGCCACTCGTAAAATCGGGCTAAAACTTGCGTCTAGTTTTAAATGACCAATCATTTTTGCATTTGCATCTTCACGACGCTGATTCGCTGGCTCATAGCCGCGCCCTGTTGCGACACGTAAGCGCATTTTTAAATGCCCGCGTTCGCTAAGAGTACCTAATACCAAACTTGGATTAGCAATTTCAACATTGTGTGGCAAATCTAAATCCGCAGCAGTAATAATGCCTGGACCCTTCTTATCCAAAGTTAAATAAGCCTCATGTTGGTCATGTAAAATAATTGCCAAACCTTTTAAGTTTAGAAGCAATTCTAGTACATCTTCTTGCAAACCCTCAAGTGTTGAGTATTCGTGATCCACACCCTCAATCTCAGCCTCAATTACAGCCGCGCCTGACAATGAGGAAAGCAAAATACGGCGTAGGGCATTCCCTAGAGTATGCCCAAAACCACGTTCTAACGGCTCGAGCGTGACCTTAGCAGTTGTTTCATTAACCGCATCCACGATAATGGTACTGGGTGTTAGAAACTCATTTGCACTTGTCATAGTGTCACCTCGATAGTTCAATAATTATTTAGAATATAGCTCAACAATCAAGTTTTCATTGATTTCAGCAGGTAATTCACTACGCTCTGGTGCAGTTTTGAAAGTACCTTGTAATTTGCTATGATCAACTTCAAGCCATTCTGGAATACCACGTTGAGTCGCCAACTCAACCGCATTTTTGATGCGCAATTGCTCTTTTGACTTTTCATGCACAGCAATTACATCACCATCTTGCACTTGAATTGATGGGATATTAACGCGCACAAACTCATCACGACCTGCTTTTTTTAGCAAAATAGCGCGATGGCTAACTAATTGACGCGCCTCTGCACGAGTTGCACCAAACCCCATACGATATACAACATTATCCAAACGGCGTTCTAGCATCACTAACAAGTTTTCACCTGTTGCGCCACGCATGCGTGCTGCTTCTTTATAATAATTTGAGAATTGACGCTCAAGTACACCATACATACGTTTTACTTTTTGCTTTTCACGAAGCTGTGAAGCATATTCAGACGCTTTATTTTGGCTATTGCCATGCTGACCAGGTACACGACCTGCTTTTTTTGTCTTAACATCATAAGGTTTAACACCTGACTTTAACTGCAAGTCAGTGCCTTCACGACGTGACAATTTTAATTTTGGACCAATATAACGGGCCATGTGTCTTTCTCCTTAAACTCGACGTTTTTTAGGTGGGCGGCAACCGTTGTGTGGAATTGGGGTTACGTCACTGATGCTGTTAATTTTATAACCCAATGCACCTAATGCTCTAACCGCAGACTCACGACCTGGTCCTGGACCTTTAACCAAGACATCAACATTTTTTACACCATAGGTTTCCTGAGCAGCTTTACCAGCAACTTCAGCAGCAACCTGTGCAGCAAATGGTGTTGATTTACGTGAACCACGGAAGCCTTGTCCACCTGATGTGGCCCAAGCCAATGCATTACCTTGACGATCAGTGATCGTTACAATGGTGTTATTAAAAGACGCATGAATGTGGGCGATACCTTCAGATACCGAGCGACGAGCCACTTTTTTGCGGCTACGAGTGTCTTTTGCCATCTTTTAGCTTCCTAAGTTGTTACTTTTTAATTGCTTTGCGTGGACCTTTACGGGTACGCGCATTTGTTTTTGTACGTTGACCATTAACAGGCAAACCACGACGGTGACGAAGACCACGGTAGCAACCTAAATCAACTAAACGCTTAATATTCATTGAAATTTCACGACGAAGGTCACCCTCTGTAGTGTAATTTGCAACTTCTGCACGGACAGCATCTAACTGCACATCATCTAATTGACCAATTTTAGTGGTTTCTTGAATTCCTACTGCAGCCAAGATTTGTTTAGCAGTAGTACGACCAATACCAAAAATATAAGTCAATGAAATAACAGCATGCTTGTTATCCGGAATATTTACACCGGCAATACGAGCCATTAACTTTCTCCATTATGATGCAAGCACAAAGTTATGCTTGCCCAAACTCACTCTACTACCAAAAAGGTAGCACGGCAAGTAGCGGATAATACAACACCCGCTACTAAATTTCAAGTATTAATTTGAAAAAATCAACCTTGACGTTGTTTATGACGTGGTTCTGAACTGCAAATTACTAAAACTTTGCCTTTACGGCGAACAATTTTGCAACTACCACAAATTCTTTTGACTGATGCTTGAACTTTCATTTCATGCTCCTACTGATGATCATTATTGCGATAATTTAATTAGTTTTTGGTCGTGATATTGGTGTGTCATAAGATGAGCCTGAACCTGTGCAATAAAATCCATCAACACCACAACAGTGATTAATAGAGATGTGCCACCCAACGGAATATGCACATGAAATGATGACTGCATAATCATAGGCATTAAACAAATCACTGTCATGTACATCGCTCCAATAAAGGTTAGGCGATTCAAGACGAAATCCAAATATCTTTTAGTTTGTTGCCCTGGGCGAATACCTGGAATGTAGGCACCACTACGCTTTAAATTTTCCGCCACTTCTTTTGGATTGAACATCAAAGCGGTATAGAAATAACAGAAAAATATAATCAGAACAGAAAAAATCAACAAATACAAAGGATTTCCCGGATGCAGTGCCAAAGAAATATTTTGTAACACCGTCTGAAATGCTGTTGGATTTGCATTTGAACCAGCCCATTGCCCTAAACTTGCTGGCAACATTAATAAGGAACTGGCAAAAATTGCAGGTATTACTCCCGCCATATTCAATTTTAAAGGCAAATGAGACTGCTGTTGTGCGTAGACCTTACGTCCTTCTTGTTGTTTTTGAGCGTAATTAACTGGAATACGGCGCTGTGCGCGCTCTACAAAAACGATTGCTGCAGTTACAGCGATACCTAAAACGATAAAAATTGGCACTACCAACGGATTATCAAGTCTACTAGAAGCTGCTGAAATCATAGTTGGCATACTGGCAATAATGCTAGCAAAAATTAGCATTGAAATACCATTACCAATGCCTCTTTCCGTAATTTGCTCACCAAGCCACATCAAGAACATTGAACCAGCAACCAAAGAAGTTACAGCGGGCAAATAAAACTGCGAGCCCGTTGTCAAGGTCATGCCTTGCACGATAAGTCCCGTAGACATAGCGATCGCTTCTACAAAAGCTAACGCCAAAGTACCTTGACGTGTGTATTTGCTTAGAGTACGTCTACCTGCCTCACCTTCTTTCTTTAAAGCCTCTAGAGAAGGTATAACTGCTGACATCATCTGCACAACAATAGATGCCGAAATATAAGGCATAATCCCCAATGCCATAATTGACATACGTTCTAAGGCGCCACCGGAAAAAACATTAAACATTCCTAAAAAGGGATTGTTTTCTGGATTAAAAAAGTCTGCTAATGCAACAGGGTTTATGCCAGGTACAGGTATATGAGAACCCAAACGATAAACAATCAACGCTCCAATCAAAAATAACATACGATTCCAAAGCTCATCATATTTTCTTATGAAAGCGATGGGATTTAGGGAACGATTAGAATTTGTCGTTGATTGTTTTGACACGATTTTACTCCTCGACGCTACCACCAGCAGCTTTGATAGCTTGTTTAGCACCTCTAGTCACTTTAACACCTTTAAAAGTTAAAGCACGGGTAACTTCGCCAGACAAAATAATACGGGCGCGTTTCATATCACCACGAATAATATTGGCAGATTTTAAGGTTTCTAAACTAACAACATCGCCTTCCACCTTATTTAGTTCAGAAAGACGTACTTCAGCTGTAACCATTGCTAATTTACTAGTAAAACCAAACTTTGGTAAGCGACGGTAAATTGGCATTTGACCGCCTTCAAAACCTGCTGGAATACTAGATCCAGAACGTGAGGTTTGACCCTTGATACCACGACCACCAGTCTTACCAAGACCTGAGCCAATGCCGCGACCACGACGTTGAGCAACCTTTTTTGCACCTAAAGCTGGTGCCAGTTCGTTTAATTTAAGACCCATTAGGCTTCCTCCACTTTAACCAAGTAGTTAACACGATTCACCATGCCACGAGTAGATGGAGAGTCTTCAACCTCAACAGTATGACCAATGCGACGTAGTCCCAAACCTTTTAAGCAAGCTTTATGGCTTGCTAAGCGATGGGCACTTGATTTAACTTGAGTAACTTTTATTTTCTTCATTACAACCCACCTAAATTAACCCAAAATTTCTTCAACAGACTTACCACGTTTTTGAGCGATAAATTCTGGAGAAACCATGTCACGCAAGCCTTTAAATGTTGCTTGCACCACATTTGCAGCATTGGTTGAGCCATAACATTTTGCTAATACATTTTGTACACCAGCCACTTCTAACACTGCACGCATTGCACCGCCGGCAATAACACCAGTACCTTCAGAAGCGGGTTGCATATATACTTTTGAAGCACCATGACGAGCATTAATAGGATGCTGTAGAGTATGTCCAGCCAATTCCACCTTAATCATATTGCGCTTTGCTGCTTCCAATGCTTTTTGAATTGCAGCCGGCACTTCACGAGCCTTACCGCGACCAAAACCAACACGACCATTACCATCACCTACAACGGTAAGTGCAGTAAAAGAAAAAATGCGACCACCTTTAACAACTTTTGCCACGCGGTCAACAGCGACTAAACGCTCTACCAAACCGTCAGTTTGTTCAACTTTTGCCATGATTAGAACTCCAATCCATTTTCGCGCGCAGCGTCAGCCAAAGCTTTAACGCGGCCATGATATTTAAAACCACTACGATCAAAAGCAACTTTAGTAATACCAGCTGCTTTTGCACGCTCAGCAATCAAAGCGCCCACTGCTTTTGCAGCTTCAACATTACCTGTCACACCTGAACGCAAACTCGCATCAAGAGTGGATGCTTGGGCAACCACGACACCACCAGTGGGTGAAATAACTTGTGCATAGATATGGCGTGGAGTACGCGTTACAGTCAAACGATTTACACCCAATTGACGAATATGGGCACGGGTCTTCTTAGCTCGACGAAGACGAGCTGCTTTTTTATCGAACATTTTTGCTCACCTTACTTATTTCTTCTTAGCTTCTTTACGCAGAACCACTTCATCACTATAACGAACACCTTTACCTTTATAAGGCTCTGGAGAACGGAAGGCGCGAATATCAGCTGCTGCTTGACCCAATTTTTGTTTATCACTTGATTTCAAAACGATTTCAGTTTGACTTGGGCTTTCAGCAGTTACACCTTCAGGCAATACATATTCAATTGGATGCGAATAACCTAAACTCAAATTTACTTTATTGCCAGCAACTTGAGCACGATAACCAACACCAACTAACTGAAGGCGACGCTCAAAGCCATTAGTAACACCATTAACCATATTATTTAATAATGCACGAATTGTACCAGTGTGCATCCAAGCTTCCTTTGTATCTTTCACAGGAGCAAGGGTAAGAGTATTTTCTTCTTGTTTAAGCTCGACCAATTCATGCAGGTGTAAAGACAAAGAACCATTTTTGCCTTTAACTTCTACCTGCCGATCGTTCAAAGTAACGCTGGTACCAGCTGGTAACGTTACTGGGGCTTTAGCCACACGAGACATAGAAATTTCCTTTAATTCAAAATACCATCAAATACTTGACGGCAAGAAAAAACTAACAGATTATAGAACCTGTTAGTTTACCACATTTAAATTTGAAAGTAAATCCAAAATTAAACTACAATAATATTTTAAGCGACCAATGCAATAACTTCACCGCCAACACCTAAAGAACGTGCTTCACGGTCGCTCATAATACCTTTACTGGTAGAGATGATAGCTACACCCAAACCTCTTTTAACGCTTGGCAATTCATCTTTTGAACGATATTGACGAAGTCCAGGACGGCTAAAGCGTTTCAGTTCTTCAATAACGCCTTTACCCTGATAGTATTTTAACTTAATGGTTAAAACCTTTTTACCATTTTCAATATCATCAACCTGTGCACTGGTCAGGTATCCTTCTGCAACTAACAAATCAGCAATTGATTTGCGCAGTTTAGATGCAGGCATTGATACAGTTGGTTTATTTCTTGATTGGGCATTGCGGATACGGGTCAGCATATCAGCAACAGGATCTTGCATACTCATAGCCTTAACTCCTTACCAGCTTGCTTTACGAACACCAGGCACATCGCCTTGCATTACACGTTCACGTAATTTATTACGTGAAAGACCAAATTTACGGAAGTAACCATGTGGACGACCTGTCAAACCACAGCGATTACGCAAACGTACTGGAGATGAATTACGTGGCAAAGCTTGTAAAGCCAACATCGCATCTAGACGCTCTTCATCAGTTGCACTGTTATTACTAATCACTTCCTTTAGCTTTGCACGCTTTTCGGCGTACTTAGCAACCATCTTTTCGCGTTTCAACTCGCGATTAACCATGCTTTTTTTAGCCATAACGTTTTACCTTATCTAAATGGGAAGCCAAATGCCTTTAATAGAGCACGACCCTGATCGTCATTTGCTGCCGTAGTTGTAATAGTAATATCTAAACCACGAATACGATCAATTTTATCAAAGTCCACTTCAGGAAAAACAATCTGCTCTTTGATGCCAAGTGAATAATTGCCACGTCCATCAAAAGCCTTAGCTGAAAAACCACGGAAATCACGAATACGTGGAATCGCAATAGAGATTAATCGATCTAAAAATTCGTACATTTGCTCGCCACGAAGTGTAACTTTACAACCAATTGGCCATTCTTCACGAATTTTGAAACCAGCAACAGATTTACGAGCCTTTGTTACAACAGGCTTTTGACCTGCAATTACAGTCATATCTGCAAGCGCACCTTCCAATAACTTTTTATCTTGTGCTGCACCACCCACACCCATATTTAAAGTGATTTTGGTGATTTTTGGTACTTGCATGACGTTTTCCAAGCCAAGCTCGTCTTTGATTTTTTGCTTTAGCTGGTCATTGTATAATGATTTTAATCTTGCCATTAGTGAATTACCCTTTATAAATTACGCAGTCGCCACTACTTCACCAGTAGAACGATAGATGCGCGCTTTTTTGCCATCTGCATTCACCTGGTAAGCAATACGGTCTGCTTTTTGGGTTGTTGCATTATAAATTGCAACATTTGAAATATGTAAAAATGCTTCTTGCTTAATAATGCCGCCCTCTTTACCCAACATTTGATTAGGTTTTTGATGTTTGGTTACAATATTAATACCTTCCACTTTTACACGGTCTGCTTTAACCGCCAAAATTGTGCCTTGCTTGCCTTTGTCTTTGCCAGCAATCACAACCACGGTATCGCCTTTGCGTAACTTTGTCATAAGATGCCTCTAAAAAAAAGGTTACAGTACTTCTGGTGCAAGTGAAACAATTTTCATAAATTGTTCAGTACGTAATTCACGGGTTACTGGCCCAAAAATACGTGTTGCAATCGGTGCTTTGTTGTTGTTTAGAATAACTGCTGCATTGTCATCAAAACGCAATACAGAACCATCGGGACGACGTACGCCTTTTTTGGTACGTACTACAACGGCATTCATTACATCGCCTTTTTTAACACGACCACGAGGAATGGCTTCTTTAACAGTTACTTTGATAATATCACCAACAGACGCATAGCGACGATGAGACCCGCCCAATACCTTGATGCATTGTACACGTCTTGCACCACTATTATCTGCAACTTCCAGCATTGTTTCAGTCTGAATCATCGCAATTACTCCATAATAATTTTAAGCAGTAAAAACCACTTGCTGCTAAATCTCGTAAATCCAATAAATGGATAATTTAAAGGATGCACATTATACTAGCAAATGGCTTTTAAAGCAAATAACTTAAATTTTTACTGCAGTCTCAACCACATCCACCAAAGTCCAAGATTTGGTCTTTGAAATAGGACGAGTTTCTTTGATACGTACGATATCGCCTTCTTGACAAACATTATTCTCGTCATGAGCTTTTAGTTTGGTTGAGCGGCGAACTTGCTTGCCATACATTGGGTGGCGAATTTGGCGTTCAACCAACACTACAATGGACTTATCCATCTTATTGCTGATTACTTTGCCAGTTACGACGCCAACTTCTTGAGTTTGGATATTCTCGCTCATGCATCGCCTCTTTGTTTTTCATTAATTAAAGTCAAAATCTTAGCAATCGTACGACGATTGGCTTTGACTTCATGAGTATTACCTAGCTGACCTGTCGCTTTTGCCATACGCAGACGAAACGCATCCAACTGTTTTTCATCAAGCAATTGAGCCAACTCTTCTACAGATTTATCACGCAATTCGCTGGTTTTCATTACATAACCGTCCGTTTAACAATTGTGGTTTTGAAAGGAAGTTTGGCTGAAGCTAGTATTAAAGCCTCACGAGCAAGCTCCTCGCTAACACCCTGAATTTCATAAAGCATTTTTCCAGGCTTGATTTCAGCAACCCAATATTCAACAGGACCTTTACCTTTACCCATACGAACTTCTAAGGGTTTTTCGGTAATTGGCTTGTCTGGGAAAACACGAATCCAAATTTTACCACCACGTTTAATGCGACGAGCAATAGTACGACGGGCCGCTTCAATTTGGCGAGCAGTCATACGACCACGACCAATAGATTTTAGACCAATTTCACCAAAGGCAACTGTGCTACCACGTTGGGCAAGACCTGTGTTACGTCCTTTGTGCATTTTGCGAAACTTGGTGCGTTTTGGTTGTAACATAGCTTAACCTCTGTCTGAATTACGGCGACCGTTATTGCGACCACGACGCTTAGGTGCACGAGTCTTATCTTCGGTTACCGGATTATAAACACTATTCATGCCATCTAGAATTTCACCACGGAAAATCCAAACTTTAACACCAATAGTACCATAGGTAGTTTCTGCACGAACTTCTGAATAATCAATATCGGCACGCAAGGTATGCAATGGCACACGACCTTCACGATACCATTCTGTGCGAGCAATTTCAGCACCACCCAAACGACCTGATAATTCAACTTTAATGCCTTGAGCGCCAGCACGCATACTGTTTTGAACTGCACGCTTCATAGCGCGACGGAACATAACACGGCGCTCAAGCTGGCTTGCAATACCAACAGCAACCAAGCGAGCATCTAAATCAGGTTGGGTAATTTCTTGAATATTAACCTGAGCAGGAACGCCCATCAATTTGGTTAACTCTTTTTGCAAGGCTTCAATGTCGGCACCTTGCTTACCAATAATCACTCCGGGACGGGCACTATGGATAGTGATTTTAGCAGCACCTGTTGGACGCTCAATACTGATATTACTTACCATAGCTTCTTTTAATTTATTGCGCAAAAAATCACGCACTTTAAAATCATTTAGTAAGTAGTCTTTATACTGCTTTGGGTTGGCATACCAGTTAGCATTATGCTTTTTAATTACGCCCAAACGGATGCCAATTGGATGTACTTTTTGACCCATAATTATTCCCCTACCTTAACAGTGATATGACAAGTGCGCTTGCTGATTCGGTCAGCACGACCCTTGGCACGGGGCATAATACGCTTCAATGTAATACCTTCATCTACATAGATGGTAGAAACACGTAGCTTATCAATGTCTAAACCATTGTTATGTTCTGCATTTGCAATAGCAGACTGTAGGCATTTCTTAACTAATTTAGCACCTTTTTTATTGCTAAACGTCAAAATATCTAAAGCGCGCTCGATTGGCTTACCACGAACTTCGTCCGCAACCAATCTTACTTTTTGTGCCGAAATAGCGGCACCACGTAATTTTGCAGTTACTTCCATGGTAGTACCTTATCTCTTAGATTTCTTATCAACGCCATGACCGCGATAACTGCGAGTCGGAGCGAATTCACCTAGTTTATGACCAACCATTTGTTCGCTAACTATCACAGGCACGTGAGTACGACCATTATGGACAGAGATGGTTAGCCCTACCATTTGTGGCAAAATCATTGAGCGACGAGACCAAGTTTTAATTGGTTTGCGACTATTAGTTTCAAGAGCATTTTCAACCTTAGCCCACAAATGCGCATCAATGAACGGACCTTTTTTCAATGAACGAGGCATGAATTATTCCTTATTTCTTGGCACGACGGCGACGGATAATCATACTGTCAGTACGCTTATTAGAACGAGTCTTCAGACCCTTAGCTTTCTGACCCCAAGGACTGGTAGGATGTTTACCAAAGTTACGTCCCTCACCACCACCATGCGGGTGATCAATTGGGTTCATTGCTGTACCACGAACAGTAGGACGAACACCACGCCAGCGTGCTGCACCAGCTTTACCTAGTGATTTTAAATTGTTTTCAGTATTTGATACTTCACCAATTACCGCACGGCAATTTGAATGAACGCGGCGAGTTTCACCTGAACGCAGACGAACAATCACATAAACACCATCACGGCCAAGTAATTGAACTGCAGCACCAGCAGAACGTGCGATCTGAGCACCTTTGCCAATTTTTAGTTCAATGTTATGAATAACGGTACCCACTGGGATATTTTTTAGGGGCAAACAGTTACCTGGACGAATTGGAGAGTTTTCACCTGATTGAACTTGGTCACCAACAGCTAATTTTTTTGGTGCAATGATATAACGACGCTCACCATCTGCATATTTCAATAACGCGATATGCGCTGTACGGTTTGGATCGTATTCAATACGCTCAACTACTGCTGGAATATTGTCTTTATTACGTTTAAAATCAACTAAACGATAATGCTGCTTGTGTCCACCACCAATATGACGAGTGGTAATACGGCCATTATTGTTACGACCACCAGTTTTTGCTTTTGATTCAACAAGTGGTGCATATGGACGACCTTTATATAGGTGTGGATGCACAACTTTCTCAACAAAGCGGCGACCTGGTGATGTAGGTTTTGCTTTTACGATAGGCATTTTTGTTATCCTTATTCGTTATTCGCTGTTTCACTAGTGACTTCTTCACCAGCACCGGTTTGTACGTCTGTACCTGTTTTTAAAGTAACATACGCTTTTTTAACGTCACTACGACGTCCAACTACACGACCAAAACGTTTTGTTTTGCCTTTAATATTTAATGTGTTTACTTTTACAACTTCAACACCTTCAAACATCAACTCAACAGCTTTTTTAATTTCACGTTTGGTAGCACTGCTATCTACTTTGAAAACTTGCACGCCAAGGGTATCGCCTAAACGTTGAGATTTTTCAGAAAAAACAGGGGCTTTTAGTACTTGATATAGTCTTGCGTTGCTCATGCAAGTGCCTCCTCAAATTGTTTGGCTGCTTCTACTGTCATGATGACTTTATCAAAAGAAACCAAGCTCACTGGGTCAACTTCGCGAGCACCTAACACATTCACATGTGGAATGTTACGTGCTGACAAATATAAGTTTTCATCAACTTCATGAGTAACAATCAATGCACGTGGAGCATTTAATTCAGCTAATTTTGCAATCAATTCTTTGGTTTTAGGTGCAGAAACACTGATATTATCAACTAATACCAAACGGTCTTGACGAACTAATTCAGCCAAAATGCACTGCATTGCGCCACGATACATTTTACGGTTTACTTTTTGCGACCAATCTTGTGGCTTAGCTGCAAAAGCACGACCACCACCAACCCAAATTGGTCCACGAATAGAGCCAGCGCGAGCGCGACCAGTACCCTTTTGACGCCATGGCTTTTTGCCACCGCCAGAAACTTCACCACGTGTTTTTTGGGCACGAGTACCTTGGCGTGCACCAGCTAGGTAAGCAGTTACCACTTGGTGTACTAAGGCTTCATTGAACACACGACCAAAGGTCACTTCTGAAAGTTCAACCGCCGTACCTGTAACAGTTTTTAAATTCACGTTAATCCCCTTTACTAGGCTTTGACTGACGGACGTACGATTACATCGCCACCGTTGGCACCTGGAAGTGCACCTTTGATGACTAGTAAACCTCGTTCAGTATCCACAGACACGATTTCAAGCCCCTGAACAGTAACACGCTTGTTACCCATTTGACCTGGCATCTTTTTGCCTTTAAATACTTTACCTGGTGTTTGGTTTTGACCTGTTGAACCAAGAACACGGTGTGATACTGAGTTACCATGAGAAGCATCTTGAGTACGGAAATTGTGACGCTTCACACCACCTTGGAAACCTTTACCTTTGCTTTGACCAGTCACATCAACCAACTGACCTACAGTAAATAAATCTGCCAAAATTTCTGCACCAACTTCGCGACCTTCTAGATCAGCTTCATCAGCGCGAAATTCCCAAACACCTCTACCAGCGGCAACACCAGCTTTAGCAAAGTGTCCTTTTTGTGCAGCAGTTACACGGCTTTCACGACGCTCACCTGTGGTTACTTGGATTGCGTTATAACCATCGGTATCTACTGTTTTGATTTGTGAAATGCGGTTAGCTGTAACCTCAACTACTGTTACAGGGATAGATGCGCCTGCTTCAGTAAAGATTCGGGTCATGCCGCATTTTTTACCGACTAAACCAATCGCCATTTTAGACCTCTTAACTTGTTAATCGTTTATATTAAACCAGCGTTCATTAGCCTAAGGCGATTTGAACATCAACACCAGCTGCCAAATCTAATTTCATCAAAGCATCTACTGTTTTATCAGTAGGTTGCACGATGTCAATCATGCGTTTATGGGTGCGAATTTCATACTGGTCACGAGCGTCTTTATTGACGTGTGGTGATGTCAATACGTTGAACCGCTCAATACGAGTCGGCAAGGGAACAGGTCCACAAACTTGTGCGCCTGTACGCTTTGCAGTATCGACAATCTCTTGTGCCGACTGATCAATCAGACGATGGTCGAAAGATTTTAGTCGGATACGGATTCTCTGGTTAGCCATGCCAACAAGCTCCTAATAAGTATTTTAACTTCCATCTTAATGATTTCAGTCATTATTTAATCAATTTTTTCAAAGCATTTTTTTAGACAAAATAAAACTTTCCTATTAATCTAACTTTCATTAGTAACAGGAAATTTAGATTTTGAAGTGCCAAAAACGATGCTTCGGCTGTGGCGTTGTTGATATTTACCTAATTTAGAAGGTAAATACATCAAAGGATAAATACAACGCTAAACTAAAAGTGCTGACATTATACATGTTTTTTGATAAAAAACAAGTTATTTTATCTAAATTTTTAGTTGAAAGTTATAAAAATTTTAAGGTGTATTGTTCAGGCAAATAATCTGTCCTAGCCTGTAGCGTTGGTGATAATTGACTTTGTAGATTAAGCTGGCTTAACAACCGACTTTCTTGCAAATATTGAATCACAGCTAAAGAAGCATCAATATTTATTTGTTGATAATTTTGATCATGCATTGGTTTTTCTAATATTTTTTGAATAATTTCAAAAGCGATGGTTTTAGCACTCTTAACTTTGCCGCTACCCTGACAAGTAGGGCAAGTTTGGCTTAAATAATTATTTAATGTGTCTTGCTGTCTTTGGCGCAATAAAATAGCAATGTCTGCTTTTTCAACATAGGTGATTTGTGTATTTATTTTATCTGTTGTCGCTTTATATTCTAATAAATTCAAAACCTCTTTTTTGTGGTTATTTGATTTCATATTAATAAAATCGATGACAATAATACCGCCAATTTTTCTTAAAAGTAGTTCATAAAAAATTGTATAAATTGCTTCTATATTAATTTTTTGATAAATATTCAAAATATCTTTGGTTTTTGAACCCGAATTTACATCAATTACTGTCATTGCTTCGGTCTGTTCAATCATTAAAAAACCACCTGATGGTAAATCTACACGATGATTTAAAATATGATTAAAATATTTTTCCATGCCAAATTGTTCAAATAAGTTTTTATGTGGATAGTAGTGAATATTTGGTACAAAATTATAAAAAAATCTATTAGCAAAATCAATTACTTGATTATATATTAGCTGGTCATCAATAAAAATATTAGCATCTGATTCAACTTCGTGAATCTCTTGTAAAAAAATAGGTATCTGCTGGTATAATAAAGCAGGTTTTTTATATTGAGGTTTTTTTTGCAAAATGGATTGCCAGATTTCACTTAAATAAATCAGCTCATTGATTAAATCTTTTTGGTTAGCATTTTGCGCCTGGGTACGAATAATTAATGTGCCTTTTATTGACAAATTACTTAATGACAATATTTTTTGTTTTAGATTATTTTTAATCGATTTTTTGGTGATTTTATTTGAAAATCTTATGATAAGTTCTTTAGACTGACCTTCATTATTTGGTAGATATAAAAAATAACGTCCTGTCAATGATAATAGCATCGTTACCTTAATGCTTTTACTAGATATTGCATCTTTTTGCACTTGAACTAAAATTCGCTGACCTGTATAAAATCTCTGCAAATCGGTCGATTCAGCTATTTCTAAAAAGGCCATTTTCGCTAAACCAATATCCACAAAAATGGCTTGCAAATCAGGCAAAATTCGAGTGATGACACCAAGGTAGATATCACCCAAACGAATATCATCAGCATATTGCAATGATAATTTTTCAACCGTCTGATTGTTTAAATACACCATACGGGTCTGGGTTAAGATTTGACTAATTAAGATTTGTCTAGACATAATCTTTTGTCATTTGATTGATTAATGCCAAAGTTTGCGCGAGTGGTAAACCTACAACTGCTGTGTAACTGCCATTAATTTTTTCCACCCAAGCTCCGCCAATTCCCTGAATAGCATAAGCCCCTGCTTTATCCTTTGGCTCACCTGTTTGCCAATACCACTGCTTTTGAGCATCAGTTAAGGTGATAAATGTAACTTCTGTTTGTGATTTAATGATTTTTTGAGCAATAATTTGCCGATTTTTGACCACACTAGCACAAACAGCGGTTAAAATTACATGGGTTTTTCCTGATAGTTTATCCCACATCAAAAAAGCATCAGCTTGATTTTTAGGCTTACCTAAAATCTCACCTGTTGGTGCAATCGCAATGGTATCGGCGGTTATTAACATTGTCAATTCATGGTTCAGTAACGTACAGGCCTTTTGAGCTTTTGATAAAACCATGCGCTGGCTATATGTTTGAGGGGTTTCGTTTGGATTTAACTGTTCATCAATTTCTGCACTCAGTGTATCAAAGTAAACACCTGCTTGAGTTAATAAATCAATGCGTCTTGGCGATGTGGAGGCTAAAACAAGTTTCATCAGATAGTTTCCATTTGATAATCTTTATTAAGTAACATTTATCAATAAGCTCTATCTTTGTGCTGACCATTAATCCAATATAAAGGGAACCAAAACAAAGGAAATAGTGTAATACTGCTCATCAAAGACCCAAAACCTATCCAAGTAAATACATGATGGGAAAATGCTTGTAATATCCACAATAAAGTTTGATAAATCCCAAGCCCAATTGCCGCAAGAACCCATGCTTGAATTAATGTTAATTCCTTAGTGTATAACAGCATAAATCGCAGTGCAAATGCCATTGCAACCGCACAAAACGCCTGATGCCCCAAATGTGTTCCTAATAACAAATCGCAGCTTAATCCCACCAAAAACACCGCCCAAACCGACATCATGCTTGAACGATACATAACCCAAAAAGCCAGCACCATCACCAAAAACATGGGGCGAATGCCAAAAGTATATTTTAGTGGATAAACATTGAGCATGGAAGCCACCACAAAACTGGCTACCATACCTGCAATCAAAATGGTCTTAGAACTTGAATTCATGATGCGTTAGCACGCTGGGTGTGAGCAGCTGACTGATTTTTAGCGTCATCTTTAGGTTGAAGAATGAGCACAAAATCGCTGCGCAAAAAATTAGCTGCTGGCGTAACACGAATATCAGCAAAATTATCAGTGTGAGTAGTGTCAATTGCAGCGACCTTACCCACTTTATAACCTGCTGGCATACGTCCACCAAGCCCCGATGAAATCAGTTCATCGCCAACTTTGACATCAGCAGTTTTAAAAATATAATCCAAACTTAAACTATCTGGCATGCCGCCACCAGAAACCATGGCTTTTTGACCAGTACGCGCCACCACCACCGCCACGGATTGCTGCTCGTCAGTTATCAATAGCAGGCGACTGGTGTCATCATAAGAATTGATAATCTGTCCTAAAATACCATTTTCATCAATTACCGTTTGACCAATTTCCACACCGTCTTTTTTACCTTTATTTAAAATAACTACTTGTTTTAAAGGATTACTATCAGTACCAATGACTTTGGCAAGCATTAAATGATGGGTGTTGGATAACGTTGTATTTAAAACGCCATTTAATCGAGCATTTTGTGCAATTAAGGTATCTTGCACTTGCAGCCTAGCACGCGCTTGTAATAATTCAGTTTGTAAACGAATATTTTCACGACGCAAGGCTTCTTTTGAATATGCAGTACTTTGAGCGTATTCCATCATATAAGATGGAATAACAGACACTTGATAAATTGGTTGCATTGACGCATGACTGGCACTGCGAAAAGGAGCAAACCAATGTGAATTTTGGCTGTCTAACAACATCAAAACCAATGCCAACACCAAAAATCCAAGTGTCATACGGATATATAATGGTTTTTGGGAAAAAATACTCGGCAACATTGCCAAACCTTTATCAGTATAAAATCAAATAATCATCAATAAAAACAGCAAATGCTGTTTTTATTACTAAACAAAGATAAGATTCAATGACTTATCATGAATAAAGTCTAATGCTTTACCACCACCACGGCTTACACAAGTTAAAGGGTCTTCAGCAACAAAAACCGGCAATCCAGTTTCACGTGATAGCAATTTATCCAAATTGCGCAGCAGCGCTCCACCACCAGTTAACACAATTCCGCGTTCAGCAATATCTGATGACAATTCAGGTGGGGTTTGTTCAAGCGCTTCTTTTACACCTGTTACGATAGATGCTAAAGGCTCAGCTAACGCTTCTTGAATTTCACGTGAAGTCACTGTAAATGTCTTGGGCACACCTTCTGCCATGCTACGCCCGCGTACTTCTACCTCCAAATTATCTTTATCTTCATAAACTGCTGTACCCACTTCTACTTTGATACGCTCAGCAGTGGTTTCGCCAATAATGCAGCCGTGGGCTTTTCTTACATAATTGATGATGGATTCATCAAACAAATCGCCACCCACACGAATAGAATCTGAATATACACAACCTGATAAAGCAATTACGGCAATTTCTGTTGTACCGCCACCAATATCCACCACCATGGAACCGCTAGCATCATGCACAGGAAGTCCCGCCCCAATTGCTGCCGCCATTGGCTCTTCTAGTAGATGCACGCTGTTTGCACCTGCTGAACGTACCGCTTCCTCAATAGCGCGGCGCTCAACCAAAGTGGATTTACAAGGTACACAAACCACAACATTAGGGTCAGCCAAAAAGCGTTTAGCTTTAACCTTGTACATAAAATGCTTCAGCATTTTTTGGGTAACTTCAAAATCAGCAATCACCCCATCTTTTAAGGGACGAATCGCAGTAATATTATCAGGGGTACGCCCCAACATTTGTTTAGCATCAACACCAACAGCGGCAACTGTTGGGTTTTGGGTGCGATTTGCTCGCAATGCAACGACCGTTGGCTCATCAAGTACCACGCCCTTACCTGGGGAAAAAATTAAAGTATTGGCAGTACCTAAGTCAATCGCGATATTTGTGGATAAAAATCCGAGTAAGTTCATGGTTTATTTCCAAATTTTTTTACTAAAACAACAAATTTGCGATAATTAAAACAATAAAATTGCCCAAAAATTATACAAATTCTAAAAAGGTTAAGAAATGGTGCTAAATTATACCTGATTTAGACCAAAAAAATCATAATGATTTACTAAAAAAATCATCAATTTGCAATAAAATTTGTCAAAAGATAGAATTTGGTCAGATAAAACATTGATTTTTTACTCAATGTTACAAATTTTATAAAATCCGCAAATTACAAATATTCACCAAACGTTTATTTTCAGTGAGTTTGTTTTACAAATTATTTAAATAAAATTTTGTAAAAATGGTAAATGTAAATATGGTAAAATTGCCAAATTAATCCCTTATTTTAAATCTTTAGGATTATTTATGACAACTTTAACCACTGATGATATTTTGACATGCGCTCGTTTATCTCGTCTTTGTATTGATACGGACACCGCACAAAACTACGCAAGCGATTTACAAAAAATTTTAACCATGATGAGTGTCTTGTCTTCGGTAGATACGGACAATGTTGCGCCACTTGCCAACATTCACGAAAGCTGTCAGCCTTTACGCCCTGATGTTGCTGATGCTCAAATTGACCGAGATGCTTATCAAGCCATAGCTCCAAGCGTACAAGATGGCTTGTATTTAGTTCCGCAGGTGATTGAATGATAAAATACGTTATTGGTCATGAATTGGTTATCTTGTCTGAAGGTTTTATTATTAGGTATGGTAATGGGCTGTCATCTTGCTTGTGCTGATTTTAATATGCTTATTAAACCATTGACACACCAAACCCAAAATGACAAACAACCGCTTCATCAGGCTCAAAAAATCTATCGTATTATTTTAGCCAGTAAACAGTACAGCAAACTAAACGCTCATATTCACCCAACCCAAAGGGTGCGTTTTGTAATGTATGCTTACACCACCTCCAACCAGTACGTTCGCTATGTTTCGGATACCAACAAAGTATTTAACCAAAAAGATTTTAATAGGTATTTGATAAAATCCAAAATTCACTTTACTTGGCAACAAAAAGATGGTTCTGGTGATTATTTGATAATTTCCTTGCCAAATTATCTAGATACTAGGGTGCGTGCTGATACATTAAAAAACCCAACCATCCACATAAAACACACTCAAAAACTTAGCAATCATTTTGATGATAGCACTAAAGCGTATTGGGGCACTGTGGATTTTCTTGATAGCGGTTCGCAAAAATGCGATTATATGGCTTGGCGACTGTTACAACTGGTTTTTAAAAGATTATCAAAACAGTTATTATCTAATTGCTATTATTAACGACGAATGGACGGTTTGATTTCGTCATTGTATTTACAATATTATTTTATTTAAGTGTCTTATTATGTCAAATTTACATACTCTATCTGTTGATGAAATTGTTTCAGGTCTTGCCAAAAAAGAATTTTCCAGTCTTGAGCTGACCAACTGTTTACTTGAGCGCATTCAAAGTCATGACAAAAATATTAACAGCTTTATTACATTAACCGCTGATATTGCACAAGAAAACGCCAAACTTGCTGATAGTTTACGAGCCAATGGTGATAACCGTCCTTTGCTTGGTATTCCTGTGGCACACAAAGACAATATGTGTACAAAAGGCGTGCTAACGACCGCAGGTTCAAAGATTTTATACAATTTTAAATCACCCTACGATGCTACCTTGGTAGAAAATATTGCCAATGCTGGTTTTATCAACCTTGGTAAACTCAACATGGATGAATTTGCCATGGGTTCAGATAACGAAAAATCCTACTATGGCGCAGTACACAACCCTTGGGATTTACAACGTGTGCCAGGTGGGTCCTCAGGTGGCAGTGCAGCAGCAGTTGCGGCAGGGTTTGTGCCTGTAGCAACTGGTTCAGATACAGGCGGCTCAATCCGTCAGCCCGCTAGTTTTTGTGGGGTTACAGGTATTAAGCCAACTTATGGACGAGTGTCTCGTTATGGTGTGATTGCCTACGCATCCAGTCTTGACCAAGCTGGTTCATTTGGTAAGTCTGCATTAGATTGTGCCTACTTACTTCATGCCATGTCAGGCTATGACCCCAGAGACGCTACCAGTATTAAAATTGAAGTTCCTGATTTTGTTCAAGAAATTAAAGCAGCTCCAACCGACAATCAACCGTTAAAAGGTTTGCGCATTGGCATTGCTAAAGCCTACTTTGGACAAGGTTTAAATGCTGAAGTAGAAAATCAAATCCGTAAAGCTCTTGCCACTTATGAAGAGCTTGGAGCAAGTATTGTGGAAGTAGATATTACCGACCCTGCAATTACTTTAGCAACTTACTACCTATTAGCCCCCGCCGAAGCGTCATCTAATTTATCCAGATACGATGGTGTGCGATTTGGTTATCGCTGTGAAAACCCAACAGATTTGCAAGATTTATACACCCGAAGCCGCTCTGAAGGTTTTGGTGAAGAAGTCAAGCGCCGTATCATCATGGGAACTTATGCGCTTTCAGCAGGCTACTTTGACGCTTATTACACCAAAGCCCAAAAAGTGCGTCGCATTATCTTAAATGATTTTAAACAGGCTTTCTCAAAATGCGATATCATAGCAAGCCCTACCGCTCCAACTACTGCCTATAAACTGGGTGAAGATTTAGACCCTGCCAGCATTTATCTAGGTGATGTTTATACCATTGGTGTCAACCTAGCAGGGCTGCCAGCGTTATCACATCCTGTAGGTATGGCAAATGGCTTGCCAGTTGGATTGCAACTGATTGGCAATCACTGGGCAGAAAGTGAACTTTTAAAAACTGCCCATGTATTTCAAGCAAACAGTGATTATCATCTTAGCATGCCAGCTTTGTAGAAAACTTGATAACAATCGCGATGCGTAGTTGCACATTGATAAACAGTAAAGAATTTTATGATTGCATAAGTTTAGTTTTTTTAAAAACTTAAATTTTAGGAAGAAATTATGACCCAACAAGCCCCATTAATTGATGGTTATGAAGTAATTATTGGTGTTGAAATCCACTGCCAACTCAACACCCAAAGCAAAATTTTCTCAAATGCACCAACCGATTTTGGAGCCGAAGCCAATACTCAAGCCACCATCGTGGATTTGGGGTTTCCAGGAGCATTGCCCGTTCTGAATGAAGGCGTGATTGAACGTGCGTTAAAGTTTGGCTTGGGTGTCAATGCTAAACTTGGGCTTTACAATACCTTTGACCGCAAAAACTATTTTTATCCAGATTTACCAAAGGGCTACCAAACCACCCAAATGGCAAACCCAATTGTTGGTGAAGGTTATATTGATATTTTGGTCAATGCTGGCGAAAAAAACGAATACACCAAAAGAATTGGCATTACCCGTGCCCATTTGGAAGAAGACGCAGGCAAATCCGTTCATGACGCTGTACCCCAAATGACAGGCGTAGATTTAAACCGCGCAGGCACGCCTTTAATTGAGATTGTCTCTGAACCAGATATGCGTTCAGTGGCTGAAGCAGTCGCTTACGTCAAAACCATTCATGAATTGGTTACTTGGCTTGGCATTAGTGATGCGGTCATGGCTGAAGGGTCATTTCGTGCTGATATTAACGTTTCTGTACATAAACCAAATACACCATTTGGCACTCGTTGTGAATTAAAAAACCTAAATTCGTTTCGCTTTATTGAGCGTGCAATCAAATCAGAAATTGAGCGACAAATTGACGTGCTTGAAGATGGTGGAAAAATCATCCAAGCTACTCGTTTGTATGACCCAGAAAAAGATGAAACTCGCGCTATGCGCACCAAAGAAGAAGCCAACGATTACCGTTATTTTCCCTGCCCCGACCTACTTCCTGTCATGATTTCAGATGAAACCTTGGCAAACGTTAAGGCAGATATGCCAGAACTTCCCAGCTCTCGCAAAGCGCGTTTTGTCAGCGAATTTGGTCTTTCTACTTACGATGCCAATGTACTCAATGGCGGGCGTGAGTTATCAGATTATTTTTTACAAGTAATTGATTTAATTGGTAAAAATAATGCAAAAGTTGGTGCAAACTGGGTAATGGGCGAACTATCTGGAGCCTTAAACAAAGCCGATTTAACCGTCAATAAATCCCCAATTAGCGCCGAACGCCTTGCAGGTCTTATTAATCGCATCAATGACAATACCATCAGCGGCAAAATCGCCAAACAAGTTTTTCATTTGATGTGCGAAAATAGTGATAAAACAGCTGACCAAATCATTGCTGAACACGGTCTAAAACAAGAAACCGATACTGGTGCAATTGAGACCATCATTAAAGAAGTGCTTGATAATAACCCAAAAATGGTGGAAGAATATAAATCTGGTAAAGAAAAAGCGTTTAATGGGCTAGTCGGTCAGGTTATGAAAGCCAGTAAAGGCAAAGCCAACCCATCAGCAGTAAATGAACTGATGAAAAAGATGCTTGGCTAATCATTCTAAAATAATACAAAACCCACATGATGTGGGTTTTGTTTTTTGGTGCTGATTTAAAACATTTGTTTAAAATTTTTGTCATTAAACGTCGTAATCAAACATAGCACTGATGGATTCTTCATTATTGATACGACGCAAGCTTTCAGCAATCATTGGAGCAATGGAAACTTGGCGAATTTTTGGGCAATTTTTTGCTTTTTCTGTTAAAGGAATGGTATCAGTTACCACAATTTCATCAAGGGCTGAATCGCTAATGGTTGAGATGGCATTACCCGATAATACAGGATGGGTGATATAACCGACAACACGGCGTGCGCCTTTATCTTTTAAGGCTTTGGCGGCTTTACACAATGTGCCTGCGGTATCTACAATATCATCAACAATCACACAATCTCTATCTTTGACATCGCCAATAATATGCATTACCTCTGATTCGTTGGCTTTAGCGCGGCGTTTATCAATAATCGCAAGGTCTGCATCCCCTAGTGATTTTGCCATAGCACGAGCACGCACCACACCGCCAACATCAGGTGAAACTACCATCAAATTTTCGTAATGTTGTTGTCTTAAGTCATTCAATAAAACAGGCGTACCATATAAATTATCTACAGGTACATCAAAAAAGCCTTGGATTTGGTCAGCGTGTAAATCCACCACGGTTACTCGGTCAATTCCGCCGATGGACAGCATGTCAGCTACCACGCGAGCAGAGATTGGCACGCGAGCAGAACGGCTGCGGCGGTCTTGACGAGCATAACCAAAATAAGGAATCACCGCAGTGATGCGTCCTGCGCTAGAACGGCGAAGTGCATCAGCAAGCAGCACCACTTCCATCACATTATCATTGGTCGGCGCACAGGTCGGCTGTATGATAAATACGTCTTTTCCGCGAACATTTTCTTTGACTTCAACAGCAATTTCACCATCAGAAAAACGCTGAATAACAGCTTTACTTAAAGGAATGTGAAGATGATTGGCAACAGTTTGGGCAAGCTGGGGATTGGCATTACCTGAAAAAACAGCCATATATGACATGACAAAATCCTATGCTGGAAAATAATAAAGTTGCAATCTGTGGACTAAAAGCAGGGCTTATCAATCCAAGACCAATTGGCGGGTTAGGAATATATTTTAGCATTTTTGGCTTAATATCGCCATATTTTTCAAAAGACAAAACCAGTCTGATAGACTGGTTTTGAAGAAAATAAATTCATTAATCCAATGGCACTCCGATACGGCGGGCGACTTCTTCATAGCCTTCCACCACATCACCCAAACCTTGACGAAAACGGTCTTTATCCAGTTTTTTCTTAGTTTGTTTGTCCCATAAACGGCAGCCATCGGGTGAAAACTCATCACCAAGCACAACCCGACCATGAAATAAACCAAATTCCAATTTAAAATCTACCAGCATTAAATCTGCTTTGTCAAAAATTTGGCTTAAGACTTCATTGACTTTATGAGTTAGTGCATGCATTTGAGCAAGTTCATTGGCACTGGCATAACCCAAAGCAATAGCGGTTGATTCAGATAGCATGGGGTCGCCCAATTTATCGTCTTTATAAAACAGCTCATACGTTGGCGGAACCAAAGGCTGACCTTCGGTTAAGCCCAAACGCTTTACCAACCCGCCTGCAGCATAATTGCGCACCACGCATTCCACAGGAATCATTTTTAAGCGTTTAACCAATACTTCATCATCGGATAATTGACGCTCAAAATGAGTTTCCACACCTGCTTCTTGCAGTTTTTGCATGATAAAAGTATTAAAACGATTGTTTACTTTTCCCTTGCGGTCTAACTGAGCAATTTTTTCACCATTAAACGCTGAAGCATCGTTGCGAAAATGTAAAATTAGATAATCTGAATTATCCGTTTCATAAACGGATTTGGCTTTGCCCGTATAAAGTAGATTTTGTTTTTGCATAAAAATTCTCTCTTTTAATTTAAGGAGTTACGCTTGGTGGTCTAGGAAGCTGATACTGTGTACCTTGAGCGTTGGACAGCTCTAAAGTATTTTGCGATTTGGTTGGGATGACAGGGTATAGTGGCACAAAATCACTACTGGCTTGATTTTTAGGTAATTTAATCGGGTCTAATTGATGGCTTTTTTGATAGTTTAATGTACCATTATTGCGTTTATTGAACATGCCTTTAACGCCAGAGCAGCCCGACAAAACCACGGCAGTAGCTAAAAAAATGGTTGTTATTTTTATCATCTTCATAAAATCCCCTTATAATAATTGAGCTTTTTGTAAAGCGTCATCCATCCGCGCTTGATTGGCTTTGGATAACCACACAAGCGGTAAACGAATGCCCGTATCAATTTTGCCCATTTTGTATAAAGCGTACTTGGCAGGCTGAGGACTGGATTCGCAAAATAAATCTTGATGTAAATGCTTGATGGTATTATTTAGCTGGTTGGCAGCGTCAAAATCTCCTGCAAGCGCCAATTTGAAAATCTGGCTCATTGCTTTTGGGGCAACATTAGAAGTAACCGAAATATTGCCCTTTGCGCCCAATCTCACCAGCTCAATGGCAGTTGCATCATCGCCAGACAGTACAACCAAATGGTCTTTAACGGCATTGATAAGTTTTTCACCACGAGCCAAATCACCCGTTGCATCTTTAATGGCAACAATATTTTCAATCGTCATCAAGCGCTCAACGGTTTCTTGGGTCATGTCCACCACTGTACGACCTGGGACATTATAAAGCATTTGCGGCATATCCACCGCCTCAGCAATCGCCTTGTAATGCTGATAAATACCCTCTTGGGTGGGTTTGTTGTAATACGGAACAACCAGCAGTGCGCAATCTGCTCCAACTTTTTTGGCAAATGAAGTCAGTTCAATTGCTTCAGCAGTATTATTAGCGCCAGTTCCTGCAATCACAGGCACACGCCCTGCTACTTTTTGCACAAAAAATTCAATCACTTTACAATGTTCTTCCATGGATAACGTTGCTGCTTCGCCCGTTGTACCAACTGCCACCAAAGCATCCGTGCCTTCTTGGATTTGCCAATCAATTAATTTTTCTAATGCTGGGTAATCCACTTCTCCTGTTTGGGTCATGGGCGTAACCAATGCCGTAATTGAGCCTTTAAGCCTTGTTTTAATCGCATCATACGTTGTCATAATCCACCTAATGTGATTTGCTCTAATTTAAACGGATGTTAGTTTATCACATTTTTATTGCGCTTAGGGGGTAAAATTTGGTAGCGAAAATCATTTGCTACTATTTATTACCAATTCATTAAATTTCAGCGTTTGCAGCTTTTCTTTAATCTCTTTTTCCAATTCGGCAGATTCCGCAAAAAGCTTGTCCAAATCTGCCGAAAATCCTGCCATTTTCTGCTCGAATTCCTCGGCGGAAATATCCACATAATCAATTTTTACTTCAAAATACTGCCCTGCCGACAGGCTGTAATTCTTCGCTTTTATTTCATCGTAGCTGACCACCACGCTGAAATCCTCCACTGCTTGTTTGTGTGTGAAGGTATTGCAGATTTTTTGTTCTTCTGCGCGGGAAAGGACGGTTTTTTGGTTTTTGCCGTCTTTGATTTTTTCGCCCAAGCCCGATGCGTCGATTAATACCACGTTGTCTTTATTAGTTTTATCGATAAACAGGATGGAAACGTTGGTTCCCGTGGTGGCGAAAATATTGGAAGGCATGGACACCACGCCGGCGAGCATTTTGTTTTCCACCAAATATTCGCGGATTTTTTTGTCGATGCCCGATTGGGCAGTGATAAAACCCGTCGGCAATACAATCGCCGCTTTGCCCTTTTCTTTCAGGCTAAACAGGATATGCTGGATAAAAAGCTGGTAGATTTCCATTTTATCCTTATCCTTCGCCTTGATTTTCGGAATGCCTGCAAAAAAGCGTTCGCGGTTTTCATCGCTTTCCAGCTGATCGCGAAAATCGCTGAAATCCAATTTAAACGGTGGATTGGAAACGATGAAATCAAATTTTTTCAGACGGCCTGAAGCGTCTTTGTGATACGGAGACAAAATCGTATTGCCCTGAACCACATTATTCAGTGAATGCACCAAATTGTTCAAAATCAGATTCAGCCGCAACAAATTGGACGATTTTTGCGAAATATCCTGTGTATAAATCATACATTTGTCTTCGCCGATGGCATGGGCGACGTTCATCAACAGCGTTCCCGAACCGGCCGACGGGTCGTAAACGTCCACGCTGCGGATTTGCCCACGCACATCTTCCGGCACCAAAATATCCGCCATAATCCGCGCCACCGCGTGCGGCGTGTAGTATTCGGCGTATTTGCCGCCTGAATTGCTGTTGTAGTCTTTAATCAGGTATTCAAAAATCGTGGCGAAAAAATCGAATTTTTGCGCAAAAATCGCCTCGAAGCTGAAACCCGCCAGTTTGGAAATCAGCGCGCGGCAAAAATCGTCGCGGCGGCCTTCATCCGTAATATATTGACTAATACGCTCGAACAACACGATTTTCGCCCCGCCTTCGGTTTTCACCGAAAACAGTTCCGCATTACAGGCGGCAATATCGGTGAGCGTATCATCAAAGAGTTTGGCAAAGTCCGCGCCGTTTTGTCGCTCGGACAGATATTTTATGGAATGCTCGGGCTTCAAAACGGCTGTTTTTCCCTCAATATCCATATTGACGAACTCGATTGGCTCGTCGGGCTTTTCTTTGCGAATTTGTTTAACTTCGAAATCGTATTTGTCGTTTAGGAATTTATACAGAAACGCCTGACTGATGATTTTGAACTCGTTGCCGTCATTGCCCAAGCCATAGTTGGCGCAGATGGTTTTTAAGCTGTTGATTAGGGCTTTGGTTTGTTCAGTAAAATGTTGTTCGGTCATTTTTTATCTCGTTTGTTTTATTTTGTAGGTCTGATTCTCGAATTGGGCTTATTTCGCCACGGATACCTGCCCGTTCATCAGCATAGGTAGTAGGAAATCGCGTAGTTGGGTTAGTTGGTGGTTTTGTTTAGATAAGTTGTTTATTTGATTGAACACCAAAACCATTTTGTTAGAATATTTTTGCAATAATTTAAGATTAGGATATAGCACTAGTATTTTCTCAAAATCACCTTTATTCATGTTGGCAAAAGTATTACCCGTTTTTGCTTTTCCTACTAAAAAATAATCTTTTAAATAAAAATATAAAAATTCTTTATTATAATCATGCTTAAAAATAATAGAGTTGATTTGTTGATTTGTTTGAGCTTGCCTAGTTGTAAATCCAATAAGCCCCACTGTTGCAATACAAGAAACGCACAAGCTACCTTCTGGTAGATACTTATTCTTTTGGTTGTTAGCTCCCTCAATACTTAAATTTTGCTCTGTCTTTATAATAAAAGTATTATTTCTAATATCTCCGATAGTAATAAAAGGGATATCCCCATTAAAAAAATTTGAATATTGAGTTGATGGAGTTTTCCCTGTAATAATATTATTTTCAATTTCCCCCAAACTCTTCACCTCCCACCCCTTCGGAATTTCCCGTTTCAAGGTTTCATCAAACACCATGTCGCCGCCTGAGGATTTGTAGGGCTTGCCGCTAGCGTCGGGGAAGTCAAACTGGACGAACCAGTAGTCGTACAGGGTTTTCGCCATCTCTTCCAAGCGCGCGTTGATTTGTTTGTTTAGGACGATTTTTTTGTCCAGATTGCTTAAAAATTGGTAAATATATTTAGGATTATTAGGAATAGGAATAATAACATTAAGTAGCCTTTGCTTATCAAACTCTCCCTGACCGGTGCTACCATCTAAAAAAGTTTGTAACAGCTTTTCAATATTAAACAAACCATATTGCACACACCCCGCAATAAAAAAATCCGAAATTCTAACAACTAAAATGTGGCTATCCGCAACTACAGAATAATTTTTTGGTAACTCTCGAATAAACGCACAACGCCCAGCAGTTCCAGCTCCTGTTGAATTAATTAATATATCTCCAACCTGAAGTTCTTTTTTTGATGGATACGTTTTTTTAGAATCATGAAATCTGGCTAAAGAAAAATCAATTTGGTTATTTCTAATGCATTTTTGATTCAAAACAATGACATTACTGTGATCCACATAATTTGGAGTAATTCCTTTAAAAAAATCTCTTATTAAGTCTTTCATTTTTAAACTATACATTCTTATCTCGCTATATTAAATAAACTTAATCGCTGTGCAATAACTGTTGTTTATATCGTTAGGCTAAAAACTAACCTTCTTACAAAGACTTTATAAGCTGTTTGAAAAAAAACATTCCCAAATCCGACCGCACTTTTTATTGTCCACGTCTGGACGTATGCAATACGCCCGTAAAGGCTACCTGAAACCACTTCCTCAAATCCGCCCGCTTTCTTTTAAGTATTCCCGCACCAATAGGCGGTTGATGGCTTGGATGTCGGCGGGCTGAACGGGAAATTGCTGTTCCGTTCTAAAGCGTTTTAATACGATGCCCTGCATTTGTTTTTCGAAGTAATTCTGGTTGTCCAAAATCTGCTCCATATCCAGTACTTTTTGGTCGGCATCGGTTTTTACACCGTTTAACGCGTTAAAGACTTTGAGTTTGTCGCCGTAGAGGGCGGCGTTTTCTATGAGCCGCTTGTGGGTACGCGCGTATTTGGCGTCGCCGCCGTATTTGTGCCGCAAGAGGTCGTTTTGTCGGTTCAGCTCTTTGATTTTGGCATAGACGATTTGGAGTGTGGCGATGTTTGCCTGCATTTCTTCCTGCCCAACTTCGGCGAGGTTCTTTTTCTTGAAGATGCGTTCCAGCTCTTCGCGCAGGCTCGTGTATTCGGGGTCGTCTTGGTCAAAGTTGCCCGCCAGCCCTTCGCGCACTTTGCGCATAATGTCTTTTAAATCATCGGCAAGTTTGAGTTCGGCTTCGCCTATTTTGACGAATTGGAAGTAAACGTCTTCCAATGCTTCATTGAGCAAATGGGCGGTGTCGCCTTGCTGTAATTTTTCGGCGAGGTTTAAGGTATCCAAGCGGGCGGCGGTTTCGCGGTACAAAAGATTGAGCTTGTCAAAATCCAGATGTTCGAGAAATTCATGGCTGCCTTGCAGGCGCAGGATGTTGTACAACTCTTTGGCGGTTTGCAGGGCTTTTTTTAGGGCTAGAAGCTGTTTTTTGTCTTCTATTTGGCTAATTTGGCTGCAAAATTCTTCGGCGTTTTCGGTATCGAAATCAAACAGGGCGTTTTTAATGTCTGCAATTTCCTGTTCGATTTCTTCTGCCGTTTTGAAAAGCTGGCTGTAACTGCCGATTTCGTCGCCCAATTCGTTAGAAAGTTCGTCCCAATAGGCGCGGTTGGTTTTGTCGAATTCGCGCTCGATGTCGGCAAAATCGACAACATAGCCGTAACGGTAAGATTTGTAGGTGCGGTTGACGCGGGTCAGGGTTTGTAAAAGGTTATGGGCTTTTATCAGTCTGCCCAAATAGAGCTTTTTCAGGCGCGGCGCGTCAAAGCCGGTCAAAAGCATGTTGTACACAAACAAGATGTCGATTTTGCCCGCTTTGAAATCTTTAACCCATTGATCGCGTTCGTCTTTGGTGCCGACGTCGTACAATATCAGCGCGGCGGTGAAATTATGGTCTGAGGCCGTCTGAAAATGCTCAAAAAGCTGATGTGCCTGTTCCGCGCTGTCGCAAACGACCATGGCGCCGAGGCTGTCGTCTTGGTTGGTTTTTCTGAATTTGGCGAAGTCGTCCAAGATATAGTCAAGCATCGGTCGGACGAAGTGCGGATGGGCGTAGATTTCTTTGCGGTCAAAGCTGCCTTTTTCTACTTCAAGCTGTGCCAATGCAGCCTGCAATTCGGCTTTGTATTGGCTGCTGATGGCCTCGCGAATCAGGCGCAGGGTGTAGCCGTCAGCGATGGAGGCGTTGTAATAGTATTTATGGATGTAGTCGCCGAAGAGTTCGCGGGTGTTGACGTTGCCTGCGGTTACGCCGATAAGCGGCGTGCCGGTCAGCCCGATTTTGACGGCGTTTACGTCGGACTGGTTGAGGTTGGCAAGAAACGAGCCTTTGGGGTTGTAGCTGCGGTGTACTTCGTCGAGAAAATAAACGCGCTGGATGGCGAGATCGTAGTCGTTACGGGCGACGACATTGGGGTCGTCTTGGAATTTTTGGATGTTAACAACGGTGATTTCCGCTTTGCCTGAGTGGTTGTGCAGGGTTTGGGCGGATTTGATGTCGGCAGCAAAGGCTTCGCGACTGTCGATGGTATGGACGACTAAATCTCGGGCGGTAAATTCGCGCTGCGCCTGTTTCAATAAATCGAGCCTGTCCACGATAAAGTAAAATTTCGGCACGATGCCCTGTTTGGCGTAATAGTGAGTCAGGTAGCGGGTGTTGTAATAAGCAAGCGCGGTTTTGCCGGAGCCTTGGGTGTGCCAAATCACGCCTTTTTTGCCGCCGTTGGATAAATGTTTTTCAATGGCGAGGGTGGCGAATAGCTGCGGATAGCGCATGATGTGTTTTTGCACTGAGCCTTGACTTGCTTTGACGTAAGTCAGCCCGTGTTGCAGAAGAAAAGAAAGACGTTCGCGGCAAAGCAGCGAAGTCAGGATGCGGTTGGTCGCCGTATCGGGCGATTTATTGCTGATAAATTCGGGGCTGTGTTTGATAACGGGCAGGTTGTTGTCTTGCAGGACTTTGTTTTCGAGGTCGTCTGAAAGCGTGTTCAATAACTCGGCAAGGTTTAATTTATGCTCTTCGCGAAAATAGTTAAACACGGGCTTGCCGTAAGCCGACGAAGCGTAAAACGCGCCTTGCGCCGGCTCGGTTGCGCCGTCATCGTATTCCATGTTGTTGGAAAAAATCATGAATTGGGTGATGTTGATGAAACGGCGGAATTTAGGGTTTGTCGCACGTTTGCCCATGCGCTCCCGCTCTTCGCCGATTCCGCCTTTGTTGTTGGGCTTTTTGACTTCGATAAAGACCAAAGGCATACCGTTTACTAACAAAGTAATGTCAGGGCGGAACTCTTCATCGCCATTGATACAGGGCAATTCAGTTACGACGTGGAAGCTGTTGTTATCAAAATTTTGAAAGTCTATTAGTTTCTTGCCGCCGGATTGGCTGGTGAGACGTTCGTAAAATTTTTGCCCCAAGTCTTCGTTGTCTAACTCAATAGTAATGTCAGTCAGCAAGCGGCGTGCATCATCCGGCGACAAATCAGGATTGATGCGACAGAGGCTTTCTATAAAGATGTCAGGAAAGATGTTGGTTGGTTTGTCCCAATTTTCGTTTTTAAGCGAGCGGTAGTCGTAGCCCAAGCGCATCAGGTGCAAAATGGCGGGGATTTTGACGCGGGAGTTTTCGTTGTGAGTCATACAATTCCTTTTATTATTAAATTATGACAAAAACATGTCATTGGGCTTTTTGTAATGTTTGTATTCTATAAAGAGTTTATTGTTATAAAATTTCTATAATATAGACGTCCTTTTTTTACAAAAAGCCTATTATAATAATTTGTAGTTTTTTATTCCACCCGAATCCCTAGAATTATTGGGGTGCCATTACGAATTATACCAACTGTTACCACGCCCGTTTGTGGCAAACTTTGAGCGGCTTTTTTAAAAGCAGTAACGTTATAAGTAGGCATTTGATTTAAACTAACAATAATATCACCAACTTGAAGTCCTGCCCTTTCTGCCAAACTTGACATTTCAATCGAACTAATTACAAGTCCGCCACGCACATCATAAGCTGATAACATTGCATTTTCGCTACTGGTTAGCTCTTTAACTCGCAAACCCAATCTTGCTTTATCACTATTGATATTGCTAGCTGCCATATCTTGCGGGCTGTCTGCAAAAACCCCTTGCAGTGTCAGTGATTTTTTATCCCGCCAAATACCCAAGCTAAAAGGTTGTTGAGATTTAGCACGATTCAGCTGATTTAGTAATTCTGATGCTTGAGTGATGGTTTGACCATTAAAGGATAGCACAACATCACCTGCTTTTAAGCCCGAACGCTGAGCAGGACTGTCTGGAGCTACACGAGTTACAATCGCCCCTTTGGGTTTATCAAAGCCATAGGCTTCTGCTAAATTGCGGTCAATGTCTTGCAGCCCAACACCCAAATACGCTCGCACAACTTTACCATTTTGTTTGATTTGCTGATAAATATCCATAGCTGTATCAATTGGAATGGAAAAGGATAAACCCATGTAGCCGCCTGTTCCACTAAAAATTCGTGAATTCACTCCAACTACTTCACCATTTTGATTGAATAATGGCCCACCTGAATTTCCCGGATTTAATGCCACATCAGTTTGGATAAATGGTACGGTTGCTTCTTTGCTGATGTTGCGTGATTTGGCAGACACAATTCCTGCTGATGCCGAATAATCAAAACCAAATGGTGAACCAATGGCTAAAACTGGTTCACCAACTTTTAAATTATCACCTTTTGCCATTTTTAAGGCAGGAAAATTCTTACCAACCACTTTGAGTACAGCAATATCAGATGCCTCATCAGAGCCAATCAATTTAGCATCCAATTCAGAACGGTCATTTAGTGTAACTGTGATGGATTTTGCACCTGCAACCACATGATGGTTGGTTAAAATATAGCCATCTGAGCTGACAAAAAATCCCGAACCATATCCATGTTCCACCGTTGGAATTTCAGGGGCAGCTTGATTACCAAAAAATTGACGCAGTACTTGAGCTTGATAAGCTAATGCCAATTCTTCATCACTGACTGGCTTGACAATACTAATTCGCACCACCCCGCCTGCCTCTTTTTCTACCAGTGATGAAAAATCCGTCATCACCGCTGAATGTGCGGGGATGATATATAAAATTGATGAAAAAACACCCAAAGAAATTGCAAGAACCCTACTTAATACATTTCTTTTTAATTTAGATGGTTTAACCATAAAATCTTGTAACATAAAAATCCCAGTTATTGTAAAAGATTATCGTTAGTATCCTAAAAACCTAAAACAACGTCAAGTTTTAAAAAGTAGTTAAACCTTAGTTAATTCTTACCAAATAACAACCGTATGACCATTTATTAATCAAACATTGCGTAAAATGTTTGTTTTATGTTTGCTGATTATGGTTTATGTTATAATAAGCCAACCATTTCATAATACAAGATTAGACAATATAAATAATAGGTAGCCTATGAGCAATAATAATATGACACTCACCGACAATGCCGCCAAAAAACTGACTGCTTTAAAAGCCGCTGAAGGCAATCAAGACTTAATGTTACGGGTTTATGTAACTGGAGGTGGCTGTTCTGGGTTTTCTTATGGTTTTGATTTTGCAGATGAACTCGATGAAGACGATGCAACCTTTTTAAATGGCGATGCAACGTTGGTGGTAGATAGTCTTAGTTATCAATATTTGCATGGCTCAACCATTGATTATCAAGAAGGTTTAGAAGGTTCTCGCTTTGTGGTAAATAACCCAAATGCAACCACGACTTGCGGTTGCGGCTCGTCTTTTTCCATTTGATTTTATTAAATTTCATTGTTTTTCATATATTTTTTAGGATTTTTGATATGGATTTTTCTATATTTGGACAAAAATTTACCAAAAATAGCGGTATTTTGCAATTAATGGACGATTTAGGCAACGCCCTTAATAGTGATAAACCCATTAATATGCTAGGCGGTGGCAATCCTGCCAACATTGCCAAAGTCAATGATGCTTATCAAAAAATCCTACAAACCGCTCTAACAGATGATACCGCACTAAAAAGTCTAACTAACTACTCTACACCACAAGGCGACAGCGCTTTTATTGACAGCTTAGTTCATTTTTTTAATCGTCATTATGATTGGAATTTAACCAAAGATAACATCGCTTTGACTAATGGTTCACAAAACGCTTTTTTTTATTTATTTAATTTGTTTTCAGGTCAATTTCAAAATGGCACTTGTAAAAAAATTCTGCTGCCATTAGCACCTGAATATATTGGTTATGCTGATGCTCATGTTGATGGCACGCATTTTATTGCTGTACCACCAATAATTGAAAATGTTACTCACAATGGTGAAGATGGATTTTTTAAATATCGCGTGGATTTTGATAAATTAACCAATTTACCCGAATTACAAAATGGCGAAATTGGGGCAATTTGCTGTTCACGCCCAACCAACCCAACAGGCAATGTTTTGACCGATGACGAGATGGCAAAACTAAGTCAAATAGCCAAGACTTACCAAATACCGCTACTGGTGGACAACGCTTATGGTATGCCATTTCCCAACATTATTTATTCAAACACCACCTTAAATTTTGATGAAAATACAGTGTTGTGTTTTAGTTTATCAAAAATTGGTCTGCCCAGTGCCAGAACGGGCATTGTTGTTGCCAATCCAACCATCATCAAAGCCATTTCAGCGATGAACGCCATTATTGGATTATCACCAACACGCATTGGGGCGATGATTGCCAAGCCTTTATTTGACAATGACCAAATCATTCATCTTGCCAATGACGTTGTTAAACCATTTTATCAGCGTCAAAGCAGTTTTGCAGTCAGCTTATTAAAAGAGCATTTATCAGATTTACCTGTTAAAATCCATAAACCCGAAGGGGCGATGTTTTTGTGGGTGTGGTTTGAAAATATACCCGTTTCTACCCAGATTTTATACCAAAAACTTAAAGAACAAGGGACACTCATTATTCCAAGTGAGCACTTTTTTGTGGGCATGGATAGTAGTCATTATCGCCACGCTCATGAATGCATTCGCTTATCTATTGCCCAATCTGATGAGATTTTACAAAACGGCATTCAAACCATTGCAGCAGTGGCAAGAGATTTATACCAAAAAGCCAACTTGTAAAATCGTAAAACTGTGTTATAATTTTTAGCTTGGGCGGTTGGTCGCAAATTGCCCAATATGGTTTGTTATTTCAAATTGATACATTTAATCAACCTAATCGTTAGGATTTTTATATGAGCTTTACTTTAAATGCGGTTATCCGTACAGATGCTGAACAGGGTAAAGGTGCGAGCCGCCGCCTGCGTAAAAACAACCTAGTGCCAGCAATTGTTTATGGCAAAGGTGAACCAAAAGCCATTTGTGTAAAATACAATGAGCTTGTACGTGCTTTAGAAGAAGAAACTTTTTTCACAAGCAACATCACGCTAGCTTTAGAAGGCGGTAATGAAACCGTTATCATTAAAGCCCTACAACGCCATCCAGCAAAAAGCACTCCATTACATGTGGATTTCCAACGTGCTTAATCGCTGATAGCGTCATTGCTATACTAGCTAAAGCCAATGAGTTTATCGTTGGCTTTTTTATTGAATTCAATGAAACCACCAATTTAAATCATCTTATTGGAAATAACCATGATTAAACTTATCATTGGGCTTGGCAATATCGGTACAGCCTATCAAGATACACGCCATAATGCTGGTTTTTGGTTTGTAGAAACATTGGCAGAAAAATTTAACATCCATCTTGCTGACGATAAAAAATTTCATGGTCGAGTGGGTCGTGGAACAATCTATGGGCACGATATTCGTCTACTTTTGCCTAATACTTTGATGAACCGTTCAGGACTTGCAGTTGCACCCATGGCAAAGTTTTACAATATCCGTAGTGATGAGATTTTAATTGCTCACGATGAGCTGGATATTGCAGCGGGCAACATTCGCCTAAAAAAAGGGGGCGGGCATGGTGGACATAACGGACTTAGAGACATTGTGCCACATATTGGTGCGGATTTTTACCGTTTGCGCATTGGTATTGGACGTCCAATCCATACATCTAAGGTAAGCGATTGGGTACTGTCTAAACCAAGTTTAGATGATAAAATCAGCATCGATAAAGCCATTGAATGCAGTATTGATGCTTTGGATTTATTACTAAAAAATGATGTGCAAAAAGCAACGAATCAAATTAATGGTTTTAAGCTATAAAAATTCATTTTAAATACAAAAAGCCCAAATGGGCTTTTAAAAAAAATTTGGTGCGATTGGGGGGACTTGAACCCCCACGCCGTAGGCACTACCCCCTCAAGATAGCGTGTCTACCAATTCCACCACAATCGCAAGGGTTAGCATTTTAGCCAATTTATCATTCATTTTCAAGTGATTTTTTGATGATTGGCAAAACTGTATCTTTTGAAAAATGCAGTTCTATGGTTAATCTAGTTATGTCGCAAAAAATATCGTGCCATATTGATGCAATGTCATCAGCATTGATATTAGGTAATTTATCTAGATGAGTCATCAATAGCGGTGAACCAATAAATGCCAATCGTCTTATCCCGTTAAACCGCATTAAATCATAGATTTTTGGTTTTAAGTTTTTAATTGCTATTTTTAGAGTTTGGCTGCTGATGCGATGAGATACAAATTCTTGAGTAATAAGATTAACAATATATTCTGTGCGACCCGTTTGCACGCCAAGCCCTGTATGTTGTTTTTGCAGACGATTTATCATTGCTTGACCCAGCCTTAACTCCCCTTGCATCGCACTTTTATAATAAATTTGATAATTATCAGCAAACAAACTTTTACACCGCATCAATACAGGGTGCAAAATATTACCATCTGCGCTGACAGGCAAAACCAAAACTTGGGCTTTGGTTTGCAAAAATGGTTCATGAGTGGGTAAAATAATTGCCATAAAAATTCCCAAGTTTATTTTAGCTAACAATGACAATCATAAGCCAAATAACTTCTGTTTTGCAACAATTTATAATAAATTCTTTACAAAACAATTAGTTAATAATTAAAAATCAAACCGCAACATGCATTTATCATGATGTGGGTTGATAATTTATTATCTTTTTTTTAATAAATGATTGACTTTTAAATTAGAATATTCTAAATTAGAGGACACTAAATTATGCAGCAACCACAAATTTCTTCTAATACACTTGAACAGCAAACACAAAAAGCAGCTGAGTTTTTGCGCACGCTTGGCAATGCCAATCGTTTGCAGGTACTGTGCTTATTAATCGAGCACGGCGAAATGAGCGTTGGACAGATTTTAATCTTTACTCATTTAAGTCAATCAGCTTTATCACAACACTTAGCAAAAATGCGTGATGAAGGTTTAGTCAATTACCGTAGAGATGCTCAAATTTTGTACTATTCACTGTGTGACGACAAAGTCATTCAATTAATTAGTGTACTAAAAGAAATGTTTTGCCCAAATCAACACAAATAACAAAACACAGATAATAAGCGGAAGACATTATGAGCCTAACAAGCTTGACCCCAAAAGAAGCTGCTGAAAAAATGAAACACAAAGCAGTTTTGATTGATATTCGCCATACAGATGAATATTTGCGCAAACACATCACTGGTGCGATTTCACTACCTTTGAATACACTCGCCAAAAATACCGCCCAATTACCCCAAAATGGTGTGGTTATTTTTGGCTGCCTATCTGGTATGCGAACCCAGCAAAATGCCAATCTGCTGGAAAATTATTCAAAAAACTGTCAGGAAGCCTATATTTTACAAGGCGGCTTAATGGCGTGGGAAAAAGCAGGATTGCCTATAGAGGCTCAACCAAACGCTCCTTTGGATATTATTCGGCAAGTGCAACTCATTGCTGGCGGATTGGTTTTATTGGGGGTAACTTTAGGCATTACCATCTCCCCTTGGTTTTTAGTCATCTCAGGTTTTGTGGGCATGGGGCTAATGCTGGCTGGCTTAACAGGATTTTGTGGTTTGGCAAAAGTTTTAATGCTCATGCCTTGGAATGCCACTAATAAAACATCTTAATTTTATCATTTCTCTTTGAGGATTTATTATGAAAGCAAATCTTGGAAAAATTGACCGTATTTTACGCTTTGTTCTTGGTGCAGTTTTGGTTGGGCTGGCAGCCGCTAAAATCATTGGAATTTGGGGATTTTTAGGAATTATTTTACTGGCAACCGCCTTTATGAACTTTTGCCCAATTTACCGTTTACTTGGCATTTCAACCAAAAAATAATCCAGTCAAACAATCCTGTCATTATTTACATCAAGGCTATTTTATAGCCTTTTTTTTATGATAAATCTGCGGTGGATTTGCTATAATGCACCACCCATCGTTTTTAACAAAAAAAATTTATCAAAAAACTGACAGGCAACAACATGACCATCATTCACGCTCCAAAAAAAGCTGGCAAACCCACTAAAAAAGCCCGACTGCGTTTGACAGAAACGCCGCCCATTACTTTTAAAATCACAGGACTGGCTCATGATGGACGGGCAGTTAGCAGTTATGATGGTCAATTGATTGAGCATCAAGAAAATTATGCTGAAAAAGTTGGTAAAAAGGTCTTTATCAGCCACGCCCTACCCGATGAAGTCGTCAGTGTCAAAATCAAATCTGTTAAAAAAAGTTATGAAGAAGGCGATGCTCTTGCTGTAATAAACAATCCAAATTCCATGCGTCAAAAACCAGCTTGTCCACATTTTGGAGTCTGTGGCGGCTGCAGTCTTCAACATTGGCAAGCGGATGGGCAAATTGAATTTAAACAATCCGTTTTAGCAGAACTTTTACATCATCAAGCCAATACCGCTCCGAAACATTGGCTAGCTCCTTTGACTGCTGACCGTTTAGCTTATCGCACAAAAGCGCGTCTTGGTGTGCGTTATGTTGCCAAAAAAGATAAAACACTGGTGGGATTTCGTGAACGCAGCAGTAATTTTTTGGCAGATTTATCAGAATGCCATATTTTAGACAAGCGAATTGGATTTGAGCTTGAAAGCCTAAAAACACTGATTGGTTCATTAGACAGCCGAGACAGCATTGCCCAACTGGAAATTGCCATGGGCGAGACACTGGCAGACGTGCCACAAAGTCATAAATCTGTTGCTGTGATTGTACGTCATCTACAAGATTTGCCAGATGGTGATTTAAATAAATTACAAGTTTTTTTTGGTCAAAGAAATTGGCAATTATTTTTACAACCCAAAGGCTCTGATAGCGTTTGGCGGGTTGATGTTGAAACTGGTGCCAAACATAATGGTAATAGCGTTTTAGCTGAAACCATCTCAAAAAACAGCTTAACCATCCCCCCAACAGGTGGATTGTTTTATCGTTTACCCGATTTTAATGTAACATTTGAATTTTCGCCACTGGATTTTACGCAAGTGAATCTGTCAGTCAATCAAAAAATGACCAAATTAGCGTGTGATTTATTGGATTTAAAAGCGGGTGAGCGCGTACTTGACCTATTTTGTGGACTGGGAAATTTTAGCCTACCACTGGCACGCTGCGTTGGAGAAACAGGCTTTGTAATTGGTGTTGAAGGCAGTGCTCAAATGACAGAACGCGCTGCCATGAACGCCGAAGCCAATGGTATTCATCACATTAAATTTTATGCCCAAGACCTAACCAAAGATTTTTCATCAGCTGACTGGGCAAGTGGTGAAAACAGTTTTGATGCTTTGCTGATTGACCCGCCCCGTTCTGGAGCAGCAGAAGTTATGTCCTACCTAGGCAGATTTAACGCCAAACGCATTGTTTACGTTTCGTGTAATCCTGCCACACTCGCTCGCGATACTGCTTTGTTATTAGCCCAAGGTTACAGGCTCACGCACGCTGGTGTGATGGATATGTTTTGTCATACGGCTCATGTAGAAAGCATTGCTCGTTTTGAAAAAATTAGCTAGATAAATCGGTCAGCGCAAATCTGCCTTAAACCCGCGTCTTTTATCCATTTGCCAATCGCGCTCTTTTAATGTGGCACGTTTATCGTGAAGTTTTTTACCGCGAGCTAGAGCGATTTGGCATTTGACGCGCGACCCTTTCCAATAACATGACAATGGTACAACCGCATACCCTTTTTGATTGACCATTCCAAAAAGTTTATTAATTTCACGGCGATTTAATAATAGTTTTCTGGTACGAATATTATCGGGATTGACGTGAGTGGATGTGGTTAAAAGCGGCTGGATATGCCCACCAAATAAAAAAGCCTCATTGTTTTTAAAAATAACATAAGCATCAGTAATTGCCATCTTTCCAGCTCTGATGGATTTAACTTCCCAGCCTTCTAGCACCATACCCGCTTCAAATGTTTCCTCAATAAAATACTCATGACGAGCTTTTTTGTTGGCGCAAATTTGAGCAGATGTTTTTTTTGGTTTTTTTGACATAAAATTCTCAAATTGTTATTTTATTGGTCTTTATTATAAGCGACAAAACAGGCAAAAACAAATTGCCTTTAACCGCAATCCTTGATAAGATGATTTTACCTTACATCCAAATCTAACATGAGATAAATTATGCCACACAATCTTCAAAGCCAGCCAGCTCTTGAGACACTACTAAACCATCGTTCCATTCGTAAATTCACAGGTGAGCCAATTTCTGATGAGCTTTTGACCGCAATTTTAGAAGCTGGTCGAGCTGTTTCAACGTCTAGTTTTTTACAAATGGCAAGCATCATTCGAGTTACTGACCCTAAAAAACGTACGGCTTTTCGCCAAATTTCTTGCGAAATGAATGAAGATGAGTACAATCAAGCGCTTAGCGAAAATAAACGTCTAGGTCATCACTATGTTGAAACAGCGGCAGAATTTTTGGTGTTTTGCATGGATACCCATCGCCACCAACAATTAACCAAAATTCAAGATGACTGGACAGAAGTCATGCTAATTGGGGCGGTTGATGGAGCATTAATGGCACAAAATGTTTTGGCAGCAGCTGAGAGTTTGGGGCTTGGCGGGGTTTATATTGGCAGCCTTCGTAATGACATTGAACGAGCCAGCAACCTGCTTGAATTACCACAGCACGTTGTGCCAATGTTTGGGCTTTGTCTAGGTTATCCTGATATGACCGCTAAAGTCAATCAATCTCAACGTCCGCGCTTGCCTCTTGATGTTTTGGTTAGCCAAAATACCTATCAGGTTGCCAGCCAGGACGTTTTAGAAAACTACAATGAAGTTGTGCGTGATTATTATCAAAGTCGCGGATTGGATTTGGATTGGCGTGGTCAAATCGCCGCTACGTTTGGTAATCCTGTGCGTCCATTTATGCTAGATTACCTACAAAAACAAGGGTTTGCAAAACGCTAACTATAATTAAATTAAGGCAGCCTAAATTAGCCCACACACGACCGCACTTTGGTACAAACGTTTGGCACGGCTGCCTGTTCCACAAAATACCATCACAGGTTTTGGCAGCTTATTAATAACGTCTGCAAAATTTTTGACTTGTTGCAAATGAATGCCGTCAATATCCGTAGGAATATGCTGATACACCAGTTCTGCCTTTTTGGCGCTGATTGCCAAATCCGCTGATTTTGGCTGCTCTGCCACTTCATCATCAAAACGCAAATTGACCAGACTCTTATAGCCAAGTTTCGCAAGATTTTGGCATTGGCAAGGATGAATTTGTTTATATAAAGTCAAATTTGTCATGGTTTTTTTCCTGTTATTTTAATGATGGTCTTACGCTCTTAGTATTGTCTGGTGCTATATTACAAAAAAATACATCAAGACGCCATTTTAAATTTGGCATAACCTTATGACAAAAATTAAATTTTTTTAATAAAATTTTAACAATGTGGAATAAGTGATTTTTTACTTTTTTCTTAAAAACTGTTTTACAATATCTTTATTTTAACTGTTAATCTATGGCACTAAAAATCACAAACGATTGTATCAATTGCGACATTTGCGAACCTGAATGCCCCAATGAAGCGATAAGTTATGACAATAAACACCAAAAAACCTACGTCATCAATCCAGATTTATGTACTGAATGCGTTGGGTTTTATGATGCGCCCACCTGCGATAAAGTCTGCCCAATTGACTGCATCATCAAAGACGAGGAACGCCCTGAAACTGATGATGAACTTTTAGACAAATACAAACGAATTTGGAATAAATAATGGAGCAACCATGAGTGAATTTACTCAAGAAGAATTGTTAAGCAAAGCCCAGTATTGGCGAAAAGACATTCATTTTAAGCAAGATGTGTTAGGTCGCCCTTTTGAATTTTATACCACTTGGGGGATTTTTAGCCCTGAAAAATTAGACGATGGCAGTTTGATGTTGTTGGATTATATTGATTTTAAATCTGATGACAATTCCATTGATTTAGGTTGTGGCTATGGTGTGCTGGGTATGACCGCTGCCAGAGAATGCCCTGATGGTCAGCATTTATTGATTGATAAAGACTTTGTGGCAGTGGAGTATGCTCGCTTAAATTGCCAAAAAAATCAGCTGACCAATACCCATGTACAGCTGTCTAATGGTTTTAACCAGGTGGATAATAATCTAACCTTTAGCCTTGTTATGTCCAATCTACCCGCTAAAGTCGGCAAAGAACAGCATTACTTGTATCTTTTAGATGCTTATCAGCGTATGACAGCTGGCGGGCGTTTTTATGTTGTAACCATCAATGGATTACGCCAATTTATGAAACGAGCATTTACCGAAGTTTTTGGCAATGCTGAAAAGGTCAAGCAAGGCAAAACCTACACCATCACCATGGCAACCAAAGAATAACTATGTTTGGACTTGCTTTACCTGTACTAAAAATGCCATGGTTTATCAAAAAATATCAAAAAAATAAACCAGTCATTCGTCATTTAACAGCTGGAGAAATCACTCTTGCCAAAACTGTTTTTGGTGATTTGTTGGATTATACAAAAGTACGTATTATCAATTATCCATATATTCCATGGCAAGGGTCAGAAGTTTTTATAGCGCCAAATGGACAAATTTTTGTTGGTGATATTCATTATAAAGACGATTATTCGCTTGAAAGTCCAATGTATCAGCAAGTTTTTATCCATGAGATGACTCATGTATTACAGCACCAACAAGGTGTTTTTGTGCTTTTGCATGGTGCTTATTTGCAAAGTGCTTATTATTTGACCTTTAAAAAATACAATCCTTACTTTTATCACTACAGCCCTGATAAGAATTTTTGGGATTATAATATTGAACAACAAGGCAAAATTGCTGAGGATATTTATCTTGGCAAAATTCCTAACATCATCAAAGCTCGTCAAAAATTATGACTTACACACCACTTGCCCAAAGAATGCGCCCCAATAAACTGAGCCAAATTGTTGGGCAAAAACACTTATTAGCCGATGATGCGCCAATTGCTCGTATGGTTTTAGGTGGCTATCTTCCCAGTATTATTTTGCATGGTGAAGCTGGTATTGGTAAAACCACATTAGCGCAAGTTTTAGCCAAAACCATGGGGCGAGACTTTTATGCATTATCTGCGTTGACGCTGACCGTCAAAGAGTTAAGAGAATTAATTGATAAATATCATGATAATTTATTGTTTGAACCGCCAATTATTTTTATTGATGAGATTCATCGTTTTAACAAAGCCCAGCAAGACGCGCTATTACAGGCAGTAGAAACAGGAAGCATTACTTTGATTGGGGCAACCACCGAAAACCCATCTTTTAGTGTGAACAATGCTTTATTGTCTCGCTGTCAGGTCTATCGCCTAGAACCTTTATCCGAAATAGACATTACAGAATTATTAAATCATGCTCTAAAAAATGATGAAATTTTAAGTAAATTATCCATTCATTTGACCACTCAAAAAACCATTTATCGGCTTTGTTGTGGTGATGCCAGAAAAGCATTAAACATTTTAGAACTTGCCGTACAAACCGCCAAAGCTGACGGTGATGGTGTACGAGTTATTGATGACAACCTTCTTGCTCGGGTCGCTCAAACTCTTATCTTACAATATGATAAAGATGGTCAAATGCACCACGATATCATCTCAGCAATGATAAAATCCATTCGCGGCAGTGATGCTGATGCAGCGTTGTACTGGTTAGCACTGATGTTAAATGCAGGTGAAAATCCTGAATTTATTGCTCGTCGGCTGGTTATCAGTGCTAGTGAAGACATTGGGCTTGCCAATCCAAACGCATTGATACTCGCTGATAGTGCCTTGCGTTCAGTTAAAAGCATTGGCATGCCTGAAGCACGGATTATTTTGGGGCAAATAGCAATTTATTTGGCAAATTCCCCAAAATCTAATACCAGTTACCAAGCCATCAATCAGGCCTTAGAATTTGCCAAAACCCATCAGTTTGCCGTACCACTGCATCTTAGAAATGGGGCAACCTCGCTTATGCAAGCAGAAGGTTTTGGGCAAGGTTATCAGTGTCCACACGACTACCCCCACCATTATTGTTCACAAAACTATCTACCCAAAGAAATGCAGCACATTCGTTTTTATCAATACGGTGACAATGACGCTGAACAAGCCAGCAAAAATTATATTTGGTGGTTAAAATACAAAACCTAAAGAATCATTATGCTAAAATCCATACATGCTGATATTTTAAATAAGCCATTTTCACAAATAAAAGAATTAAAATTACATTATCCTGATGATATTGATTCTATAAAACAAAATCATAAATCTACTTGGGATATTTTTAAAAATTTTATTTTATCTATTTATCAAAATTTACCCAATAATATTGCAAAACCACATGTAGAAAGTTGGTGTAATGGTTGGCAAATCAGAAATCATTATTTTGCTTATTTTAAAGATAAAAATTTTATTCAAAATGCGCCTATAATTAGTATTTTGCTTAATAAAAAGCGATTTATAATTCAGCTTGATTGGCATGCTTATAAATCCAAAATCTCCAAATCTACTTTACAAAATTATCATAACTGGCTTAATGAAATTGATATAAAAAATTTTGATGGATTTTATTTTTATAAAAATACAACCAGCGAATATGATGACTTTATGCCGATTTATCAATTTGATATCAATAAGTTAATGGATGATTTGATGATGAATGATAAAGATTGGTATAAACTTGCATTTGTGATAAAAAAAGAAGATTTAGATGACTATCAAGATAAACAGCTGATTGATTTATCGGTAAATGTTATTTTAAAATTGATGACGGTTTATTATCATTGTCAATCCATATAAGAGTTTAACATGACTATTTTTCAAAAAATTAAAAATATATTCAATGATTTGCCCAAAAATCAAGAGACAGAGTTACCTTTTATTTTTGAAATCCATCTAACCGTTGATAATCTAGACAATACTAAAATTTTAGAATTTGAGACAATTTGCCAAAACATGGGCGGCAAAGCTGTCTTAATTGAATTATCCAAAGGAAAACATCAGCAGCAGCCAATGTTTTCTTTAGTTAAAAAAGCCAATCATCTCAATGATATTTTAACCATTATGGATAATCTTAAACAAGAATTTCATCAAAAAGGATTTACAGTTATTCGTAAAAAGGTAGAAATACCTGCTCATTATCATTCTCTTTTTTATCAAATACATCCAACCAATAATAAATATGGCTATTTTGAATGGCATGGAAAAATCAAGTTTTACAACAACTACGCCTTACAAAAAATTCAAGAAGTCGCTCAAAATCTTAATGCCCATGTTTCCAATAATGCTTTAAAAAATCAAGAAAATTATCGTTTTGTTACTTTAAGATTTAAAGGCGATTATGTAGAATTTATGGATAAGGTAAACCATCTTATCACTGCTTTAAATAAGATTGAAGACTATATATTTTTTACAGAAAATAATCAAGAAAGCTACAAAAAAGTTAAACTTTTTGTAGAAAAATCACAGGCTGAATATTGTGTTTATGATAATAAACTTGAATTGGATGAAGGCTGGTCTCATTTAAGCGAGCAAAATAGTAAAAATAAAATATTAGAAAAATATCAAGCTTATTATCCAGATTTTAAAGAATATGATATTAAAAATTTATACGCTTGTGAAACTTTTTTGCGCCGTGCTGCCATTATTAATAATCAAGATTTTATGTTAAAAGGCAGTTTTGTTACTCGCAACTTTTTTATTGATATAAAAAATCGCATACCTTACGATTTGGATTTTTTATATTTAAAACCAATCAATAGCAAACAAGAAGCTGAACTCATATTTAATGATTGGATGCAAAAAATTACTACATTGTATTGTCAAGATGGTATTTATTTTACTCAATTTAAGGATAATGCTTTTTGGCGACTCTTAGATTATGCGATGCACGATGATTTTCCAACTGTTAATACTGATTTGACGGCATGGATTGGTGATATATCGTTTGACATTAGCATAGACATTTCATTTAACCTTCCTTTTGACGATAAACCCATACCCATTCAATACTAAACACCCATAGATTCTTTTATATATCCAAGCTCGCCAGCCCTATCATACCAAATCGCTTGGAAATTACATCAATCCATTGTTAATATCCGCATTAAAGATATTTATGATTTAACCCATTTAGTAAAAAAGATAGATGGTCAAAATGATGTATTGCATATATTACAATTACTAAAAGCAGAATGTGATAAAGACGGTATTGATAGACAACGTATTTTAAATTTTTTCTCCTATCAAGAAGAAAAAGTATTTTTAAAAAATTTACCAGAATTAAAATCTTTTGAGTATTGGCAAGAAAATATTTATTTTTACTTACTGCCAAGCTGCCAATTATTGCCTGATTCATTTGATAAATTTTGGCAAGATTTTGTTGATAATATGCATAAATCAGGATTTACACTAAAAACAGTGCAAGCGTTTTTATATTCGCCTAAAAACTTATAACTCAATCGTCCACAAAATTGTTAAATAAAATCAGCGAATTTGCTTGCCTGTCATACCGTCAATGATTTGACTGGGTTTATCAAACCCCAAACTTTGTGCATCTAAAAAAGCGATTGGGCAATTAGTTTTATTATCTAAAAATTTATCGCCTGAAAAATACTGTTTTGCTTGATACAGATTGCAAGCTGGGGCTTGTCCTTGCAGATTACAGCTGGTAGATACCAAAAAACCGTAGGGATTTTGGTCATCAGTAATGGTATGACAGATTTTTTTTAAAATAGGATGCAATGTAATGCGCACTGCTAAAGTAGTAAAATCACCCGTTAAAAACTTAGGAATGCTTGCTGATTTTGCCACTGGTAAAAGCCATGTAGTTGCCTGAAGATGAGTTTGCTGTGTGGATATTTGATTAATTAATGTTTGCTGCTGCTGATGGCTTAAGTCGCTTAATAACGGCATAATTTTCTTAATATCATCAGTAAGTACAATCAAGCCTTTTTGAACAGAGCGCTTTTTTAATGATAAAATCTGCTCCACTGCCTTTTTATCAAAGGCATCACAACCAAGCCCCCAAACACTTTCACTGGGGTATGCTAAAATACCTGATGATTTTAAAAACTTGACAATATGCTCGATTTGGTTAGCAGTAAAATCATCATGACAATCTAGCATAACGCCCTCCAACGGTATGAATCAAGCCCAATATTTCAAGTTCCAATAAATTTGCCAATAGTGATGCTGTATCCAGATTGGTTGCTAAAACTAAATTGTCCAAATCGCAAGGGATGCTTGATAAATTTTCCCAAACAACCTGTAAATGTTGAGCAATCTCAACCTCTTTTACTGCTGTATTTTGGCGAGTGGTTTGCTGATAAATTTGGTTTTTGATAGTTGTATTTTCTGGGTTTTTAGCTATATCTGATTTTAATGGTGTGAGTGTTTTATCCAAAACTGATAAATCTTCTAAAATTTGTTCGGGATGATAAATCAGCGTTGCTCCCTCACGTATCAAATGATGGCAGCCTTGAGCGTTGATGTTATCAATCAAGCTTGGTACGCAAAAAACTTGTTTACCCTGTTCAGCAGTGAGCCGAGCCGTGATTAATGAGCCACTTTGCATTGCTGCTTCTACAACCAATGTCGCCATAGACAAGCCCGCCACCAAGCGATTGCGTCTAGGAAACGTATGTTTACTGGCTGGTGTAGTTGGCAGCAATTCACTGACCAAACAACCACCTTCGTTGATAATCTGAGCATACAAGGCATGATGATTTTTAGGATAACAAACATCAATGCCAGTTCCTAAAACACCAATGGTTCTACCTTGTTGTGCGTCAGGCTGTGACAATGCTCCCAAATGTGCCATTTTATCAATCCCGCCTGCCAAACCACTGGTGACTGTTAAACCAAAATATGCTAAGTATTGAGCTATATCAAATGTTGTTTTTTCAGCATGTGGTGTTGGTTTACGACTACCAACAATAGCGATTTGTTTATCAAAAAGACGTTTGACATTGCCTTGATAAAAAAGCATGGGTGGTGGGTCATAAATATCCAATAGCTGTTTTGGATATGTCTTTTCACCTAAAAATACCAGCCCAAAATTACCAATAGTTTGACCATGATAGATTTTTTCAACAAATGCCAAAACATCAGCGCCATCTTGCCAACGCGCAAGATGCTTTTGATGCAAACCAAGCGCTTGCCACTGTGATAACTCTGCAATCAATGCTTGTTTTGCATCACCAAAGTGAGTGGTTAATTTGGTAAAAGCAGATAAAGATGTATTGACAATATACCACAATGCTAAAATAGCGGTTTTGTCATCAAAATCAAGATAGGTAGACTGTGTTTTCATTGGTTTAAGTTTTTTTATTTCAACAAGCCATTATAACGGATTGTTAAAAAATAAAACCATCAAAATATATAGATGGTTTATTCGACTAAATCAATGCATTGGCACAGACAAGAATGCCGTTATTATCAGCGTATAAATACGCTCCATCAGCAATCGTTACACCCCCAATATCTAGAGGCACTCCAACATCGCCAGCGCCCTTACGAACACTTTTTTTGGGGATAGCAGATAATGCCATCACACCCAATGGTAATTTTTTTAGCTCATCCACATCACGCACGCAGCCATAAATGACCACGCCTGCCCAACCATTATCCGCTGCTGATTTGGCAATCATATCACCCAATAACGCGCAGCGCAAAGATGCTCCGCCATCAACAACCAAGACTTGACCATTGCCAGAAGTCGCTAAAAGCTCTTTAACTCTTGAATTGTCTTCAAAACATTTAACTGTCACAATTTGACCATAAAAACTGCAATGACCGCCAAAGTTTTTAAAATGTTTACCATCAATGCTTGGAGGGATGACAAAAATATCTTGATTTGGATTATCATCCAACAAATCACAAGTTACAAATTCAACAGGCATAAACACTCCTTGTTCCATAATGGGTTTTGATGACTAAATATAGTCAAATCACATCCTTTTGTCAATTCTTCCACCAAAATCCCTAATGGTTACCATTTAGCTCTTAAATCTGTATTTAAAATTATCTTATGTATTGAAATAGATAAAACATTTTATTATGATGGTTCGTTAACTAATTTTAATTCAATCATTTTTTTGGATAAACATGAATCAGCCAGCAACTTTGCCTGCCAAATATTCTATCGCAACACGTGCATTTCACTGGATAGGCGCACTGCTTATCGTAATTGCTGTTATATTAATCAATATGGGAAATCAATACATCGCTCTTCATAAAGCGGTTGGTGTTAGTTTTTTAATATGGACTGTTTTGCGAATTATTAACCGTTTTATCAGTAAAGCACCGCCTGCACTACCTGCCCCAAAATGGCAAATCGCCATTGCTCATTTGACCCATCTTGGCTTATACATTGCAATGCTTGCCATGCCAATATCCGGACTGCTTATGTCTATGTATGGCGGACGCGCCACCAGTGTTTTTGGTCTTTTTGAAATTGCCCCAATGGTATCGCCTAACCGTCAGCTTGCTGGTATCTTTAATGAATTACATACTGATTTTTGGTTTGCCTTTTTGGTGTGTTTGGTGATTGCACATGTAGGCGCAGCGCTGTATCATCAGTTTATTTTAAAAGACAACATTATTGCCAGAATGAAATAACTAAAACATAAACTCACAAAAAAAGCACGATAAACGTGCTTTTTTATTTTGATAAAACTTAGCTATTAAGCATCAAATACTCAAATGCTGATAATCCAGCTTTTGAACCTTCACCCATCGCAATATTGATTTGTTTAAAAGGCACATCGGTAACATCACCACACGCAAAAATACCTTGTTTATTAGTTTGGCATTTAGCATTGATGATGATTTCTCCTTGTTTGTTAGTTTGCACCAAATTTTTTACCACATCAGAATTTGGCACAAGTCCAATTTGCACAAAAACAGCTGATAAATCCAATGATTTATTTTCTCCAGTTGTGCGGTCTTGATAAATAAGTCCAACCACTTTACCATCTTTGGCAACCACTTCTTGGGTGGCAGCAGATTTGATAATATCAATATTATCTTTGGCAATTGCTTTATCCACCAAAACTTTATCAGCACGCAAACTATCGCCAAATTCAATTACAGTTACGTGTTGAACAATTCCTGATAAATCCAGCGCCGCCTCTACACCAGAGTTACCCCCACCAATCACCGCCACAGGTTTGCCTTTAAAAAATGGGCCATCACAATGCGGGCAATACGCCACACCCTGACCAATGTTTTCTTCTTCGCCTTTTACCCCAAGTTTACGCCATTTTGCGCCTGTTGCAATGATGAGCGTACGAGAAAACCAGCTTGCTCCTGTATTTAATGTAACTTGATAGCCGCCATCAACTTCATCAATATTTTGAACACTAACGTGTTCTTTTACAGCAATATCATAACTGTGAATGTGTGTTGATAAATTGCTCGCCAACTGATTACCATTGGTCAAAGGTACAGAAATCAAGTTTTCAATATCTTGGGTATCTTTGACCTGCCCACCAATGCGGTCAGCAACCAAAGCCACCTTTAAGCCTTTACGAGCAGTATAAATCGCCGCTGCCGACCCAGCTGGACCACCGCCAATCACCGTAACATCTTGATTGGGCAATTGTTCTTGAGCTTGACTGCTTAATAAATCTGGAAATTGGCTTTGTAATTTATCAATAATGCGCGCAGTATCCACTTTACCATTTAAAAACGGTTCACCATTTAAAAATACAGCTGGCACACCTTGAATATTTTTTTGAGCAACCAATTCAGGAAAAACACCGCCATCAATCATTTCATTTTCAATATCATCATTTAAAATGGCAAATTGATTGAGTGCTTGAACCACTTCAGGGCAGTTGTGGCAAGACAGCGAAACAAAAGTTTGAAATTTTAAGGGTTTTTGAATGCGTTTAATCAGGTTTTGAATTTCTTCATCCAGTTTTAGTGTATGCCCACCTGCATGTAAAATTGCTAAAATCAAGGAGCTAAATTCATGACCGCCAGGAATGCCACTAAACACAATACCAGAATCTTTATCATCATAAACAATTTTAAAACTAATGGCTGATAAATTAGCGTCTGTTTGGTTTTTGTCAAAACGAATTTTATCACTGGTGCTGGCAATTTTTTCCAGAAAATCAATCAGTTCAGCACGTTTACTATGCTCACCTTGACCCAAAACAAAATCAACAGGACGAGTCATGTTGGCGCTATAAGATTTAACCGCATCTAATAAACTTTGGTCTAACACAGGCTTCCCCTTATGGTTTGATTATTTAAAAATTTAATTGATTATCAATAGTATTTTAAAAAAATATATCATTGACGAATTTTTGTCATTATACAAAGTTGTTATTGGTTTGCAAATTTAGGATTTTCAATCGCTAAGATTGAAAAGCTGAAACCTAAGTTACAAACAATTAAAAAGTGCAAACTTATACATGAAAATAATTTGCTAAAATGCTATAATCTTGTTAATATATTCCTGTCAGTGGGCAAGTGCCTATTATTTCACCAATTGGAGAAGCATATGTTTCCAGAGTATCGTGACCTAATTACCAAACTAAAAACAGAGGGTGACTTACGTTTTGAAAAATTATTTGATGAACATAATACACTAGACACTCAAATCAGCAACTTGGAAAAAGACCCTGTAGCATCAGTAAGCCGCGCCGAAGAAATTGAGGGCTTAAAACGCAAAAAACTTGCATTAAAAGATGAGTTATACCAATATCTTTTAAGTAAAGCCGAATAATCTGGTAAAACCATTTGATGGTTTTTTAGCTTTCATTCAAACGCAAGGAAATCAAATTCCTTGCGTTTTTTTATAGTTGTGTGATGATTGGTGTATTTGCGTTATATTTATCAGTGGTATTGTTTTGATATGCTATACTAGGCTAATTTTATAAAAATAGGATGATCATAATGACGACAAAAACTTTTACTTTACCGCACTGGTTTGAATCAAACTTATTATCTGGTATGAAACGAGGGATTGAAAAAGAAGGATTGCGTATGCAGCCAGATGGCTATTCTGCCACATCTTTTCACCCGGCAGGTTTGGGATCAAAACTGACTCATCCTTTTATCACGACAGATTATTCTGAGAATTTATTAGAACTCATCACACCTCCAAAAGACACTATTAAAGACGCGCTGGACATGCTACGCAAACTTCATGTATTGGTGCATCGCTCTTTACAAAATGATGAAGTAATGTGGCCGATGTCAATGCCTTGCATGTTGTCAGACAATGATGAAGATATACCCTTAGCTGATTATGGTACCTCCAATATTGGTAAATTAAAAACGCTTTATCGCTCAGGTCTTGGGGTGCGATATGGTCGCAAAATGCAAACCATAGCAGGACTTCATTATAATTTATCCATTGGCGATGATTTGTTTTCAAAATGGGCAGAAAATGAAGCAAAACAAGATTTTACCGCCTTTAAAAACGATAAATATTTGGCACTGATTCGTAATTTCAAACGTTTAACACCATTGGTTTTGTATCTACTTGGCGCAAGTCCAAGTGTGTGCGGCTGTTTTTTAACAGGTCGCGATCATGATTTAATTCCTCTATCTGGCAAGGGCTGTACTTATTATAAGCCTTTTGCTACAAGCCTTCGCATGGGAAAACTTGGTTATACCAACAGTGTTCAAGAAGATTTGGATATTCGTTATAATGATTTGGATGAATACATCACAGGGCTTCGCCGCGCCATTCAAACATCGTTTAAAGCCTTTAGTGATATTGGCATTGACGATGATTATGGTACACCCATCCAAATCAATGACCATATTTTACAGATTGAGAACGAATTTTATAGTCCCATTCGTCCAAAACAAGTTACCAAATCTGACGAAACGCCCACCGAAGCATTAAAACAACGAGGCATTGCTTATGTGGAATTTCGGGCAATTGATTTAAATCCTTACAGTGATATTGGCATTAACATGTCCACTGCTTGCTTTTTGGAAGTTTTGGCAATTTATTGTTTGTTATCGCCATCAGAAAAATTATTCCCCGAAGAAGAAAAACAACTTGCTGAAAACATTGAAAAGGTCGTTAATCAAGGTCGAGATAAAGAAATTAGTATCATCACTCAAAATGGCGAAGAAAAATTAACCACATGGATTGGTAAAATTTTGACCGAAATGCAAGTGATTGCTGATGCCTTTGATGAATACCATGGCGGCAACGAATACCGCAGCGCTTTAACGTTAATGCAAGGCATTGCAACCAATCCTGATTTTACATTATCTGCACAGATTGAATCCGATTCGCGCAGACTTGGCGGCACTTGGAAACTTGGCAGCCAACTTGCCAAAAAACATCAAGAGGAACTTGCTAATCACGCACTAAGCAACGAAGACGCTTTTTATTTTGCCAATCTTGCGATACAATCCTTTGCTGACCAGCAGGCGCTAGAGCGTGAAGACAATCGAGATTTTTACGATTTTATTCAAGCGTATCGTTAAAAATTTATTTGAGTAAATTAAAATGCTAAAAATTTTAACTTATCGCACTCTCAATGCTCTATTGGTACTGCTAACCATCATCGCCAGCTTGGTGGCAATTTTATTTTTTCAAAACTACTTACAGCTTGACCCATGCCCTTTATGTATTTTTCAAAGAATTGGGCTTTGGGTTATGGGCGTATTTGCATTTTTGGCGCTTATCATCAACCCTAGAAAATTTGCCATTAGAATTCTGTTATGGTTAGGGGCTATGGTTGGAGCAGTTTGGGGGTTATTTGTGGCAGGTCGCCATGTGTGGCTGCAACATCTTCCAGCTGATGAAGTGCCAGCGTGCGGACCAGGTTTGAATTATTGGGTGGAAACACTGCCAATTTTGCAGGTTTTTCAAGAAGTTCTAAAAGGCTCGGGCGAATGCGCCGTAATTGATTGGTCGCTTTTTGGTATTAGCATTCCAGAAATGACGCTTTTGATGTTTGCATTTTTAGTTGTCGTATTGATTTTTATGTTTAAAAAAATCATTAAAAATGAAAACTAACCCCCATTCAATGGTTCAAGCTGCATTCTCTAGGATGGTCTAATTTGATTCTGTTAAATAGTAAACTCTTTTACATAGTTGATATATAACTGCACTTTATGTGTGGTTTTTTGCTAAACACATTAATAAATAAGGTAAATCATGCACATACATATTTTAGGTATCTGTGGTACTTTTATGGGCTCTTTGGCGCTACTTGCGCGAGATTTAGGCTATCAAGTCACTGGCTCTGATACCAATATTTACCCTCCAATGAGCACCCAATTACAAAATGCTGGTGTGGAAATTTTGGAAGGCTATCTAGCCGAACATCTGCAGCCCGCACCAGATTTGGTGGTGGTGGGAAATGCTTGCAAACGGGGGATGCCTGCCGTCGAATACATGTTAAATCATGGCATGAATTACACGTCTGGTCCACAGTTTTTATATGAAATTATTTTAAAAGAGCGTCATGTTCTAGCAGTAGCTGGCACCCATGGCAAAACTACAACCACGACAATGCTGGCTTGGATTTTACAATATGCAGGGATTGATGCAGGCTTTTTAATTGGTGGCGTACCACTGGTTAATACTGATGATGAGCATCTAAAACAGGCTTTTAGTCACAGTTCACATTTAGGTGAAAAATATTTTGTGATAGAAGCTGATGAATACGATTCAGCATTTTTTGATAAACGCTCAAAATTTGTTCATTATCGTCCACGTACAGCGATTTTAAATAATTTAGAATATGACCACGCTGATATTTTTGCAGATTTAAAAGCAATCCAAACTCAATTTCATCACATGATTCGCATGATTCCCCAAAATGGTCAAATCATCATGCCACATCACACCAAAAGTTTGGAAGAAACGCTCAAGATGGGGGCGTGGACACCAGTTTGGAGAACAGGCGTTTATAACGATGGTGAACAAACAGATACCGATTGGCGAGCAACCCTACAAAGTGATGATGGTAGTGTCTTTAAAATTCAATATCAAGAGTCTTGTGCAACGGTAAACTGGAACATGAGCGGTCGCCACAACGTTTATAATGCCTTAGTTGCGGTGGCAGCAGCTTATCATGTGGGCGTATCTGTAGAAAAAGCCTGTGAAGCCCTATCAAATTTTGCAGGTATTAAACGACGTATGGAACTGATTGGTGATGTCAACGATATTTTAGTATTTGATGACTTTGCTCATCACCCAACCGCCATTGAAACCACACTTGATGGCGCAAAAAAACGTTTAACGAGTCGGCGAGTTTGGGCAGTAATAGAACCGCGTTCTAATACCATGAAATTAGGCAGTCACAAAAGTCAATTAGCACCATCAGCAAGTTTGGCAGATTTTGTGATTTGGTATGAACCAAAAACGCTCACTTGGGGGTTAAAAGAAGCGATTGGCAACACCCAAAATCAGCTAGTTTTGGGCAGCATTGAAGATATTTTAGACCATCTAAAACAGCATACTCAGACTGGCGACGCTATCATTATCATGTCTAATGGTGGTTTTGAAAACATTCATCAAAGATTATTGCAGGCGCTAGGTTAAAATTTGAATTCAAAAAGAAAATTTACAAAAAGGCTTGCAAAATCCGTAAAATACGCTACAATATCAGTTTATTCGGGGTGTAGCGCAGCTTGGTAGCGCACTTGCATGGGGTGCAAGGGGTCGCGAGTTCGAATCCCGCCACTCCGACCAAACAACAAATCTAGGGCTGTCCGTCATCGTACGATAGCCCTTTAGTTTATTGGGTTTGATGGTTTTTGTTGTCCTTAATAGTCTATCATTATCCATTGAAAGCTATGATTTTTTGTTGGTATTGCTGTTCACCCTCTTTTAATACCAACAAACCTACTCCAAAGGCTTACCAATCATTGCTTTAACAGGTACTAAACTTAATTTAAAAAAATTACTTAACATCAAAATTAGAAAATTTATATTTAAAATAAACTTATTGCAAAATAAAAAAGACGAACAAGTCAAAGTATCATAAAATTAATCTTGATATTTTATTACGACTTTATTCGCCAGTTTTCTATCAAATTATAAAAAGTTTAAAAACATCTTATTTCAAGCTTTAAGCCCCAAAACATCTTGCATGTCATACAAGCCAGCAGGCTGATTTTGCAGCCAAATTGCTGCACGCACCGCACCTTGAGCAAAGGTCATTCGCGATTGAGCTTTATGAGTAATTTCAATAATTTCACCATTCATAATAAATTCCACCGTGTGCTCGCCAACAATTTCACCGCCACGCACTGCATGAATGCCAATTTCACCATCCGTACGCTTACTTGCACCTTGTCTGCCATAAATACTACTTGTTTTAAGTGTTTGACCACGCGCACTAGCAACAGCATTTGCCATCATCAGAGCTGTTCCCGATGGAGCATCAATTTTATGCTTATGATGATGTTCAATGACTTCCACATCGGCATCAAACCCCAAAACTTTAGCAGTGGTTGCCAAAAGATTTAACGATAAATTCACACCTGTGGAATAATTACCCGCATAAACAATTGCAAGAGTACTGCTGGCTTGTTTTAGGCGATTTTCTTGCTCCTGCGACAATCCAGTCACTCCTAACACAAGTGAGGTTTTAGTTTCTAAACAAAATTGTAACGTTTCATCAAAAGCATCAGGTAAGCTAAAATCAATCAGTACACCTACATCATCAAGCTCATCTTTATTTAATAATGATAATGGCACACCTGCTTTTTTAGCACCAATAAATTCACCTGCATCCACACCTGCCAAACTTGAAAAACCAGGCACAAAACCATGAATTAAATTAGTGTTTGGGTTTTGCAAAACAGCTTCCAACAACATACGCCCCATACGACCAGATGCGCCCATAATACCTACTGCCAATGCTGCCATATTTTTCCTTAATAAATATAAATAAATAGTAAAATTATACCGAAATTCTAACTTTTTACCACGTTATTATTCATCATTTAAAAAATTATTATTAAAATAAAAACACGGCTTAATCATTGCCGTGTTGTTATTTATATTATTAATCAAATAAATCTTTAACATCATCTTTTAAACGGTCAAAAAATCCTTTTTTCTTAGCAGTTGCACCATTTTCACCGTGCAATGTTTTGGCAAACTGCTCTAACAAGGCTTTTTGCTCATCATTTAAATTGGTTGGTGTTTGTACGATAATTCGACAAATCAAGTCCCCCATCATATTTTCGCGTACCGTAGTTACACCTTTACCGCGCACTCGCAATAGTTTGCCACTTTGGGTTCCTGGGGCAATTTTAATTTTTAAACGACCATCTAGTGTTGGCACTTCCACTTCATCACCCAAAGCTGCGGTTGCAATATCAATTGGCACATCTAAGTGCAAATTCACACCGTCGCGCACAAAAATATCATGAGATCTTACTTGAATCTCTACATACAAATCGCCGTTTGGTGCGCCGGCATCTCCAGCATTACCCTTGCCAACCAAACGCACGCGGTCGCCATTATCCACACCAGCAGGAATAGATACTTCCAAGGTTTGGGATTTTTGCTGTTTTCCCTGTCCATGACAGTCCATGCAAGGATTTTTGATTTGCTTGCCTGTACCCTTACAATGTGGGCAGGTTTGCTGTACTACAAAAAACCCTTGCCCCATATGAACTTGACCATGACCGCCACAGGTAGTACAAGTTACAATATCAGCATCGCTTTTTGCGCCTTTGCCATGACAAGTTTGGCAGGTTACCAAACTATGATAAGTCACTTCCTTTTTGCAGCCCCTTACAGCCTCTTCTAAAGTTAAAGATACTCGCTGTAATAAGTCGCCGCCGCGACTGGCACGGCGTGAACTACCTCCACCAAAAAATTCAGAAAAACCACTACTGCGACCACCACCAAAGGCGCTAAATATATCACTAAATATATCAGAATAATCACCGCCACTAAAACCGCCAGAGCCACTAAAACCGCCATTATTCATTGCTTGCTCAAACGTAGTATGCCCCATACGGTCATAAGCTGAACGTTTTTGGGCATCGGAAAGCACCTCATACGCCATGGTAGCTTCTTTAAATTTTTCTTCTGCTGCCGGGTCATCAGGGTTTTTATCAGGATGATATTTATTGGCAAGTCTGCGATAGGCTTTTTTTATCTCTTTTTCGTTGGCTGATTTATCAATACCTAAAACACTATAAAAATCTTTACTCATTTACAAAAATCCAAAAATCCAAAAATTGCCTTATTTATGGTGCTTTTATCATAATAATCAAGACTATTTTAAGGTCATTTTCCAACCTATAATTTTTGTAATTTCCAGATTATTTTTCTTTTTATTTGCAAGAATAATAATATTCTTGATTTTTATTTAGATTATTTATTTATAAAAATTTTTTAAGTATTTTAATATACTATCTGCTAAATAGTTTTTGAACATTACTTAATTACAAAGGTTGATAATTAAAAACAGTAGAATTTATTTAAAACACACCAGCAATGTATTTATTTTATGATTAACAGCTCAATAAAGTACATAAACCGCAGTTAAAAACTATGAGACTGATGATGCATATTTGTTAATTTCAAAAATTGACAGTTTAAAAGAAAAAAACAAAAGCCACCTTGTGTGGCTTTTGTCTATAAAGTAAATACTTTATAAATTATTGTCCGTCAGTAGTTTGAACAACGGTAGTTTCTTTGTTACCTTGGATAACAGCATATACACGACGGTTCATTGCACGACCTTCAGCAGTATCGTTTGGTGCTACTGGGCGGTCAAAACCATAACCTACAGCTGATAGACGGTTAGGAGCAACGCCAAATTCGTTTGCTAGAACAGACTTCACAGCATTAGCACGGGCTTCTGATAGACGTTGGTTGTAACGAGCGTTAGAACGTTTTGAGTCTTTAGAAGCATGACCCTCAATCGCAGCAGTTGAGTTCGGGAACTCACGCATTTTTTCAGCAACTTTAGCGATTTCTTCACGGTATTGTGGTTTAACGTTAGACTTATCGTAATCAAAGAATACGCGAAGTTCCATACGTAGTTGTTCAATTTCAGTTACTTGTTGTGGGCAGCCTTGAGCATCTACTACAACATTACGTGGAGTGCCTGGGCAAGCGTCTAAATGGTCAGCTACGCCGTCACCATCGCTATCCACAACTACATCTTCAACAACTTCAGGAACTTCAGGAACAATTTGTTCAGGCTCTGGTTGTGGCTCGACAACAGGCACTGGTGCAACTGCAGGTTTTAAACGACCACCTAAAGTTACTTCAAGACCAGCTAGTGCTTGACCTTCCCATAGTTCATGATCGAAGTTATGAACACCACGCACTTCACCACGTACAGCAAGCGCATCATTAATTAGGTAGCGAGCACCTAAACCTACATTACCAATGGTATCTTTTGATTTAGCAACTTCTGAACCTGCTGGGATAGTACCCGCTAGACCAGTTTGGGTTGTTTCACCAGCAGTGGTGGAATACTGAGCTTTATTCTCAACAGTAGTTTTTTGTTGACCGCCACCAATAAGTACATAAGGTTTAAATTTACCGTCAGTATAACCAGTGAACTGCTGCAAACCAACTAGGAAATTACCGCTCATATTTTCTTCTTTGGCATCAAAACGGTTAGTTGCATCATGGTTCCAAGAACGCTTAGAAGCACGAGCTTCAGTATCTGTAACGCCATACTCTATTTGAAATTGGGTAGATGGAGTTAGTTCAACACCCAAAGCAACACCAGTATATAGGTCACTTTTTAAAGCAACGCCACCATTTGGTGTAGACGCTCCAGAAGGTGCAGGAGCACCGTCGGTTAAATCTTTACCAGTTTTAAACACGGCACGTTGTTTATCATGAGCTTCATCAGTATAATTGTAACCAATCATTGGGGTAACAGTTACACCAGCAGAAGCGGCGGTAGCTGCGGCAGTGGCAAACACTGCAAGTGCGATTTGATTAAATTTCATAAAATTCTCCAAGAATAAGAAGTAGTTGAGCGAATATGCACCAAATTACCGTCTTTTATTCTAACATTAAACCTAAATATTTCCAACAAAAACATTAAAAATAGTTAGGATTTTTGGTAGATGTAGTCTAGCTTAACCATAAATTAAAAAATTTGCAACATTTATCTGGCGAAAAGATACAAGATATTACAAATATATTAATAAATGAGCATATTTTAATCAATTGTTACTTAAATCCGATAATTTATTTGCATTTTTATTATTTAATAAGACAATCAGCGATTACTATTTGCGTTTTGCAAAATGTCTTTCATACCTTTTACTGCTTGAGCCAGCCCTACAAATACGGCATCGGCGATGATTGCATGCCCAATATTTAACTCATAAATTCCAACAATATCAGCAATTGCACTGACATTGTGTTTAGTTAATCCATGCCCTGCATTCACTAGCATATTGCTGTATTTTTTAGCATAAGCTGCTGCCTGTTTGATGCGCTCTAATTCATATTCCAGCGCTTCTTGATTATTTGCTAAGCTCGCCTGAGCATACGCACCGGTATGCAGCTCAATAGCATCGGCTTGCAATTCAATAGCCTTATTAATTTGAATAAAATCTGGATCAATAAATAAGGAAACTTTGATATATGCCTGCTGTAGCTGTCTAATAAACTGCTGCAGATTTAACATCTCTGCTAATGAGGCAATATCTAGCCCGCCTTCAGTGGTTAATTCTGTACGTTTTTCTGGCACTAAACACACCCAATCTGGCTTAACATCCAAGGCAATAGCAAGCATTTCATCAGTTACTGCCATCTCAAGATTCATGCGGGTTTTGATGGCTTTTTTAATGGCATAAACATCAGCATCTTTGATATGACGTCTATCTTCACGCAAATGCAACGTAATGCCATCAGCACCTGCTTGTTCACATATCTTCACGCCCTCTACAGGACAGGGATAATCTGTGCCACGCGCGTTACGCAATGTGGCAATATGGTCAATATTGACGCCAAGAAGTGGTGTGGTCATTTTTTATCCTAGCAATAATAATCTTAACAGATGATTAAATTAATATCCCAAACTCGTCAAAGCTCGTTCATCATCACTCCACCCTTTTTTAACTTTCACCCAAAGAGTAAGCATGATTTTGCGGTCAAAAAGTTTTTCCATATCAGTACGAGCTTCTATACCAATTTGCTTAATGCGACTGCCTTTATTGCCAATAATGATGGTTTTTTGACCTGCTCTTTCGACAAAAATTGTTGCATCAATAAATGTACAAGCACGTCGCCATTTACTCGTTTCCGGGTCTTTATGGGCAGGTTCGTCCTTGAATGCATCAATTTGCACAGTCAAATCATAAGGCACTTCTTCGCCTGATTGACGCATGATTTTTTCACGAATGATTTCACTAGCTAAAAAACGCTCACTTCTATCTGTAATTTGCTCTGGGTCAAAAATAGGCGGACGTTTTGGTAGATAACTTATAACAAGCTCTTGCAATCTATCTAAATTTTTTGCATGCAGCGCTGATACAGGGATGATGTCAGCAAATTCAAAACTTTGTTGGTACTCTTCTATGAGTGGCAACAGCTTATCCTTATCTTTGATGGTATCTGCTTTGTTGATTACCAAAATAATGGGTAAATCCGTTTGAGCTAATTTTTCTAAAGTTAATAAATCATCTTCTTTCCAATGCAATCCATCAACCACAAACAACACCAAATCCACATCGGATAATGCAGAAATTGCCGCTTTATTCATGCGTTCATTGATGGCTTTAACCTCTTTGGTGTGAATACCGGGAGTATCCACAAAGACAATTTGAGCTGATTCATCCGTTAAAATACCATGAATGCGATGACGAGTCGTTTGAGGTTTGCGCGATGTTATGGATAATTTTTGACCAAGCAAATGATTCATCAACGTGGATTTTCCCACATTGGGACGGCCCACAATTGCCACAAATCCCGACCGAAAATCATCAGCAATGTTTGTATTTGATGCGCCAAAAAAAGCATCAATGGTATTGTCGTTTTGGTTTTCAGTCATAATTTCGCCTACAACTAATTAATGGAGAACCAATCAACCATCAACATGATGAATAGATGATTGGCTAAATTCATTGATAAAAATAAATTATGCGGGTTTATATTTGATGGGATTTTCAAACATTAACATATTGAGCTGATTAATCATGCGTTCAGCACATTTTTGTTCAGCAATTCGCCGTGATTCGCCTGTTTCAATAATTTTTGAACAGTCTTTCATCACTACAGTGCATTGTATCACAAAAGTTTGATCAGGAGCAGTGCCAATAGTATCCAACAATTCATAAGTCGGTAAAGGCAGTTTATTGGCTTGCAACCATTCTTGCAAACGAGATTTTGCATCTTTGAGCACTTTTTCTTTACCAACGGTAGAAATTTTATCCTTATACCACAATAAAATGATATCTTGCAAAACTTTGATGTCTTGGCAGTCTAGATAAATAGCTCCAATAATCGCTTCTACACAATCTGCCAAAATAGACGCTCGATGACGACCACCACCTTTTTGCTCTCCAATACCCAAAATCACATGATTAAACAATTGTAAATCTTGAGCAATTTCAACCAACGTCTCTTGACGCACCAGTGTTGCTCGCATTCTGGTTAATTTACCTTCATCATAATTTGGATATTGATGAAATAAGGCTTGAGCAACCACCATACCTAAAAGTGCATCTCCTAAAAATTCCAGTCGTTCATAACTGTTTTTAGAATCATAAGAACGATGTGTTAAAGCGCGTTTTAATAATTCCACTGATGAAAACTGATAGCCTATTGATTGTAAAAGATAAGGCAATCCTTGATAAAAATCAGTGAAATATGATGTAGAAGCATTCATAATTGAAGCATGTATTATTATTGATTAGATGATTTGTACCGCAATTTATAACTTATTAATTATTGGAAGTAGAAGTTGTGGCTGCCGGCGCAATCTCTTTTTCAAAGCGGGTTACAATAAATGTATTGCCATAGAAATTGCGTTCAACAGAATAATGGCTTTTTACTGCCAGCGCGCCAGGAGTTTTATTAGTGATGATAAGCATTTCTTCAGGTTTATCAGTATAGTTGGCATTAATACTCATTTGACGACTTAAATTATTAAAAAACTCTTTCTCAGTTCTTTTGGCAGCGTTTGCGTTTGCCAATTCTTGAGCAACCAATTTTGTAAATTGATAATCCCCAATATAGGCAGGAATCGCTCCAATTGCCAAACGCATTAAAAGCCCTAATGCAATCACGCCTAAAACAATAGTGGTAACACTAGCACCACGTTGATTAGATGGTAGTTGTCTCATAATAAACTCATCATTTATTCTAATATAAATTTGTTATTCTACCATCTATTTTTTTGAGATAATACCTTGTTTAACCAAAAGAAACATTTTGTACTTTTAATCAGTCAATTTTACCCACTCGCCCAAAACTTGGTATTGATAAACCTTCATTTTTATGCATCCAAATGTAACTTGCTCGCCCTGCTAGATTTTTTTCTGGAACCAATCCCCAATAGCGACTATCTTCACTGCGGTCACGATTATCACCCATCACAAAATAATGACCCTCAGGAACAGTGATTTGCCATTTGGTTTGACTATTGACCGCAGATTCTTTTGCGATAAACTGAGGAACATAATCAAGCGCTTCTTTTAAATAACGCACCTTATAACTGTGCTCACCCAATTTTTCTTGATAGTAGTTAGCATTTTGTTCTTCGGTTCGTCCAAAATGACTGCGCTCATCATCTGTTAAGCGGTGCTGACCAATTTGTCTTTGAAACAAAGTATCTTGCAAGGCTTGAGGCATTTGATAATCTGCTAATGCAGTTTCAACTTTTGTACCATTGATTTTTAGCACACCATTATCAAACGCCACAGTATCGCCTGGCAAACCAATCATACGTTTGATGTAATAGCGTTTTTCATTTAAAGGATAACGAAAAACCACCACATCGCCATGTTTTGGCGAACCGGTGCTTAAAATCTTGGTATGCGTTAAAGGCAGTTTTAAACCATAAGATGCTTTATTCACCAAAATAAAATCGCCTGTATACAACGATGGCACCATAGATGATGATGGAATGTTAAATGGTTCTACTACAAAAGAACGTACCAGCAAAATAATCAATAAAATTGGTAAATATTCATACGCCCAACGCACTAGTAATGGTTCTTTAGGCAATACCTTATCAACACCACCTTGAGCATGAATCAAACTTTGGCGAGCTTGTTGATAAGCAACATTTAAATTTTTAAGCGATTCGGGGGTATGCTCATGAACAATAAATTCATCAGGTGCTGGTGCGTGTCCAGTTTTTACTAAAGCATCGCTAAATTCTTTTTTGGTTTTTTCTAGGTGGTTATTTGCCAAATCAATCAATTGAGAATGTTGATTGACTAATTTATGTTTTTTTAAAATAAACTTATCAATAAGCCACGCAAAAAGCAGTACCAATGTTGCAGGCACAAGGATAAGATTTAAATCAAATTCCACCAAATACTCCTAAAATAACTATAAAGCAATCAAAAAACTAAAAATCAGCAAAAATACAAATGCTTTTTTATTGTAACTGATGATTCTTATACAAACATCACCGCGTTGTTATTTTTTAATAAAAAAACATCCCCGCGTTTTTATCAACGCAATCAATCATCTACTTTTAGCACTGCCAAAAACGCCTCTTGTGGAATTTCAACACTACCTACTTGCTTCATACGTTTTTTACCTGCTTTTTGTTTTTCAAGGAGTTTCTTTTTGCGACTCACGTCTCCACCATAACATTTTGCCAAAACGTCTTTACGCATAGCTTTAACCGTAGAACGTGCGATAATTTGACTGCCAATGGCAGCTTGAATTGCCACATCAAACATTTGACGAGGAATTAACTCCTTCATCTTCTCAACCAATTGATTACCACGACGGCGAGCGTGTTCTTGATGGCAAATCATCGCCAGCGCATCAACTTTTTCGCCATTAATCAACACATCCACACGTGATAATTTATCAGCCTGATATCGTTCAAAACCATAATCTAAAGACGCAAAACCACGACTGGCAGACTTTAATTTATCAAAAAAGTCCATCACCACCTCGCCCATTGGAATATCAAACACCACCTGAACTTGGCGCGCCATAAATTTCATATCCACTTGCACGCCACGCCGTTCAATCGCAAGCGTGATTACACTACCTAAATATTCTTGAGGGACTAAAATATGACAACGTGCAATCGGCTCACGAAATTCTTGGATAATGCCAGCATCTGGTAATTTTGACGGATTGTCTACATATACCGTTTCGCCATTCTTCTTAACAATTTCATAAATCACCGAAGGAGCGGTCGTAATCAAATCAAGGTTATATTCTCGCTCCAAACGCTCCTGAATGATTTCCATATGCAGCATACCCAAAAAGCCGCAGCGAAAACCAAAGCCCAGCGCTTCAGACGTGTCTGGTTCAAAAAATAAAGCAGCATCGTTAATCTGCAGTTTTTGTAGAGCTTCACGAAACTTTTCAAAGTCGGATGAATCAATAGGAAACATACCTGCATAAACTTGCGGGGTTACTTTTTTAAAGCCAGGAATATTGGCAACTTCTGGGGTCTTGGCAAGAGTGATGGTATCACCAACAGGAGCTCCTTGAATGTCTTTGATACCAGCGATGATAAAACCAACTTCACCGGCTTTTAAAATACCTGTTTCCAAGGATTTTGGAGTAAATACACCAATACTGGTTACCAAGTGATGTTCACCGGTAGATTTGATATAAATTTTATCACCTGTTTTTACCTGCCCTTCTCGCACACGTACCAAAGAAACTACACCAAGATAATTATCAAACCATGAATCGATAATCAATGCTTGCAAAGGTGCATCACGGTCGCCGGTTGGAGCAGGAATTTTTTCAATCAAAACCTGTAAAAGTTCGTCAATACCCAAACCTGTTTTAGCAGAAACTTTAGGCGCATCAGTAGCTTCTATACCAATAATATCTTCAATCTCTTCAATAACGCGTTCTGGTTCTACCTGCGGTAAGTCAATTTTATTTAAAACTGCCAATACTTCAAGTCCTTGCTCTACAGCGGTGTAACAGTTTGCTACAGATTGGGCTTCAACACCTTGAGCGGCATCAACAACAAGCAACGCTCCTTCACACGCCGCCAAAGACCGAGAGACTTCATAGGAAAAATCAACGTGCCCAGGTGTATCAATAAAATTAAGCTGATATTTTTGACCATTTGGGTGATTGTAATACAACGTAACCGATTGAGCTTTAATGGTAATGCCGCGCTCTCTTTCAATATCCATGCTGTCTAATACTTGAGCCTGCATTTCACGGTCAGATAAACCGCCACAGACCTGAATGAAGCGGTCAGCTAGCGTGGATTTACCATGGTCAATATGAGCAATAATAGAAAAGTTACGAATATTGGCAAGTTCGGTCATAGGAATTATAAATCAAGATAAATAAACCCGTTATTCTAGCAGTTTTTTTATCAAAAAAATATAATCATCACCTAAAAGCAATAAATAATTATATGTATATTTATAAATCGTTTGTTTGATTAAGCAGTTAGCAAACTAATGATGTAATTACTCTTTTAAATAGTCTGCAATCCAAGGCGAATGTCCATAAAAAGAACCATTAAGCTGAGTTTGTTGTATAAGATATTCGCGAAATTGCAAATAAAATTCATAATCAGGTGGTGTGGGGTTTTGCCAAAATTCATCCAAAGGTTTTTGATCAGTAATACCTTTGATGTCATAAAGAGCTTTACCCATAGTTTTGGTGGGTTTCTTATGATAGACCGATTGCAGTCCTGTGGTGCTATTAATTGTAATCATACCAAGACTTGCTCGAATCAGACTTGGTAGATGCATATCACAGCCATAAAAGACACGTTGTGATACATCTAACTTATTTGCTAATTTGGCAATAAAATAAGCATAATCTCTATGCCCTCTATCTAGTGGGTGATGTTTAAAAACAATTGTGGTATTTTTTGGCGCAAAATGAGCAAAGGATATCAAAACCTCTTCAATAAACGCCTCAACATTTTTATAATGACTGTGGTGTGTAATTTGAGAATCATTATGTACCTGTAAACTCACTAAATAAAAATTTTTTTGTTGGATTAATTTTTCTTCCAAGCGTTTATCTGGCAACAATCGAACCACTTTTCTAACCAATGCCACAAGCCACGCCCAAAATTCTCGAAAAATAGTGAGTCCTCGATAATGCTGATAATGCGGGTAAAACCATTGTCCAAAAAATACCAAAATATAATAAATAAGTGCGGACAAACATAATAAAAAAAAGCGGTTTGCAGTGTATTTTGGTTTTTCAATTGATTTATTGAGCGTATGAATGTATTTTGCATCTAATTGCGAATAACCATTAATTCCATTTTGTTCTAATGTAATATAATCAGGACGCAAATAACCTTCCTCAAAAACAAAAAAAGCAACATTTAATTTTTGACAAATTGACTTTGCAATTTCATGATAAGGTCGACAATCATTAAAACAAACAACAGCTTGTATGTCGTATTTATGAATGATTGCCTGTATATAATTATCAAAATCCTTTACTCGTCCTCGATAATTGCTCATGTGTTTTTTATGACAATAAAAAAAAGCATCACCTAAATTAAAATTAATTTTATGAACGTATTTATTTTTACTTATCAAAAAACTGGCAAAACGACAAAAAAAAGTTCCCATTTTACCTTGCAATAATAAGATATTTTTATGCTTTAGAAGATTATCCATGGAAACTGTCATAACGCACCATCATAATTACATTTAAATTTATTTATTTGGTTTTTTAATCCAAATTTACTATTATTTGTAAGTCATTTGATAATAAATATTAGTATGATTTATTGCTTTTTTGTGATGTATCGGCGAAACTGCATAAATTTAGTTTTTACTTTTCTAATTGATTTTTGAGCAAAATTTTGCTTAGGTTGGTCATTTTTATATAAAAATCCAATCGTTTGTTCCGGCGTTGCTAGACCATAACCATGGGGTAGATGATATAATGGGTAATCAATCAATGTGGCAAAAATCAATTCTTCTATGGTTAAAGGACTGCGTTTTCGCCGATTAAACACAGCTTGTCTTTTTGTATGATTGTATTTAACATCATCAATATCTTCTGTCAAACCAAAGCCTGCATAAAATGGCAAGCCATAACACACCACATTAAGACCGCGCACCAAAGCCTCAAAACCCGTTAACGAGCTGATAGTATGCACTTTATCACACTCACCTAATAACGACAGACATTCTGATATAGCAATATCTTGAGCAATAACGTCAGCACACTGCAGCGCATCCAAAGCAACTTCTCCAACACGTAGTCCTGCTTCAACATCAGGGTGTGGCTTGTAAATCACGATGTCATTAGGATAAATTTGGCGTACTTTGGTTAATAATTCACCATTTGTTTGTACACAACTTAAAGAATTTTGTACAGACGCATCGTCTTCTACTTGTCCAATAACTAAATGAATGGAGCAATTTTTTTGCTGTTTTAATTGATTAATTTTTTCAAAAAATTGTTGATCATTATGACCTACATTATATTTACTAACGCCATTTTTTAATAATGATTCTTTTAATCTATTTGCTCGTTCTTTTTGTTCATCAGATAACCAAATATTAACCAGAATATTTTCCAATTTTGAAGGTTCATTAGCATCGTAATAGATACCAATATCATCAAGCACAACTGAAACTGGCTCTAATAATGTTGCACCCAAACCATTTGAACGAATAAACCCATCTTCCATACAAAAAATTTTATGGGGTAATTTATGATTGATGTGGTGTAATTTTTGTTTTAATATTTTTTTATTTTTTTGACCCCAAACAATATAATTCCAATTATCATCAAAAGCCCGAAAAGATAATTCTTTATTATCCATTTTTTGAGTACGTTTTTGGTATAAATCATCGCACCAAAATAATTTTATTTTTTTTGATTTTATTTTTAAATAATTATCTGGAAAATCAATAAAACCTTTGATAAAACTTTTTTTCCAACCACTGATTTGATAAGCCAAAAGATGACCTGAAAACTGAATCTGAGTATCTCGGTTTAATGCCAAATATTCTATAACTTCATCAATATCACAAGGCTTTTGAGTAGCTGGATTGGCATAATGGCTATATTGGATATAAGAGGCATAAAATAACTGATGGATGTCTGGGTTTTTATCCCCTAATTTTTGATAATGCAATTGCGTATCTTGATATAATTTTTTATTTAAAATAAAACTATCATCAGTCAGACCAAAACCACTATACCAATTTACCCCAAAGCAATAAACTTGTTTTTTTAATAATAATGCTTCAAATCCCATATGGGAGCTGACTGTATAAACCTTATCTACTTGATTTAATAAAGCTATTGGATTTACATTCTGTTTTATAATATGAATTTTTTTATCATCAATATTATCACGTTTTAAATGGTTTTTTGCACGATGAGATAATTGGTGATTGCTGGTTAAGACTCCTTTACCAGCCGGATGTGATTTTATCCAAATCGCTGACTGAGGATTGTCTTTGATGGCACAAGATAACATTTGATAAAAATTGTCATCAACAGCGCCCGCTCCAGCGATAGAAGCATCATTAGATACTTGATCAACTACTAAAATATGATTACATGAATCATTTAATGGTTCATTTGATAATTCATTTAAGTTGGGAGCAAATAACGTATGATTGTATTTTGATAACTGCTTATCAATAATTTTTTTTATATAATATTGGCTTTTTTGACGTTTTGTTTCATTCCATGTTTTTATGGTTTGAAAAATCATGGTTTGCAAATCATTTGATTGGTTTAAATCAAAATAAATGCCTGTTTTATCCAAAACAAAACTTGCCCCATAACAACTTTGAGTACCGCTGTCCAATGAACGCAAAAAACCATCTTCTACTGTATACAAAGGCAGATTTAACTGCTTAGCAAGCTTATCCGCTTTTTGACGACTCTTTTTTTGTCCCCAAGCCAAAACAGCTTGATTGTATTTAGATTGAGAATATGAATTGTAATGAGAAATATTTGCTTTTAATGCTAAAGTCAGTAGGCGGTTATTGTGTAAAATGCCTTTAGTAGCAACAAGATAACTCACTGATGATGGGTTTTGCATAAAATCTTAACATACAAATAAATAAATCATTATACATGAGATTTCTATGATAACAAAATTGCTCTATTTTTACAGGATAAATTAACTGTATCATAAAATATTTAAAATGAACAACTGCCAGTTAATTATATTAATTTTTTTAATTCACTGTCAGATAATTGTTTAATTGCATCAATTCTTCTTTCATAATGATACATATGTCGAACCGAACGAATAATTAAATACAAAGAGAAAATCACTAAAATGATATTTAATATCATAACTGCCAAGAAAAGCGCCCAAACCTCAGTTACATTATACAATTTTGAAGTGGCAATCAATAAACTGCTAATACTCAAAGGCAATGCCAAAATTGCAATACCGATACGCATGACTGACAATGCGGTACGCTTTTCAGCAAGCAGTAACTGGATTTGGTTGATGTGTAAAATTTCTTTTGGATTGACTTGGTTGGATGATGACATATTTTTCCTCTTTATTTGCAATGCAGCTCATCCATGGTAATTTTACTATAAATATCGCTACAATGATTGATAACTAATTGTAAATTAATACGATTTTTCTATATTACACAATTTTTTAATAAAAAATTAAGAGCTGTATTGATGAGTGTGTAGTATAAATTATTTTTATTTTATACAGTTATAATACGAGTAAATAATATTTAAAACCACTCAATTTTTATCGCACAAATTAAAATAGCTTTTTATTTTCAAAAAAAAGAAAAATTACACCAAATGATGATTTTTTGCTAAACTAAAATTTTGTTTTAGATACGTAAAATTATGGCTTATTGCATGCAATGCGGTCAAAGCGCCGTAAAAAAGATTCCCAATGGTGACACCAAAATGCGTTTGGTATGTGAACATTGTGGTTTTATTCATTATGAAAACCCTAAAATGGTTTGTGGGGTTTTAGCAGTGCACAATGACAAGATTCTTTTGTGTCGCCGCGCCATTGAACCTAGGTACGGTTTTTGGACACTGCCTGCAGGTTTTATGGAGATTGGTGAAACCATGAAAGACGGAGCAATCCGCGAAACTTTAGAAGAAGCAAATGCCATAGCAATCAATGCAAAACTTTATTGTCTTTTTGATATTCCAGAAATTGGGCAAATTCACGCCATGTATTTGGCAAATCTAGCTGATGGACGTTTTGGGGTGGGAGCAGAAAGTTTAGAAAGCCGTTTGATGGATTTTGATGAAATTTCCAACATCGGTCTAGAAAACATTGCCTTTAAGACCGTCAGCCAAACTATCTGTTTATATCAAAACGATAAAGAAAACTTAATTCGTCAAGGAAAAAATGCAGATGATTTTAATTTATATCCTCTGCATGAAATTTGTATCTTAGATTATAAATAAGTAATTACGAAATAAGGGTAAATAAATTTACCCTTATTTCATATAGTTGACTTATTTGATCAATGCGTTAAATCCAATCTTTGAGTTTGGCAGCACGTTATACCTTGACTGGTCATCTCAAAACTAACCATCAAATCCCAATCAGGTATAAAAAGCCAGTAACAAAATTGACAATAATGAATTTGCAACTCATTCAGGCGATGAATGATATTTTGCTTGCTACACCCAATCAGTTTTATCGTAACTTCACCTTGAGAAAACACCTGTGGTCGCATATTATTCCTTGACATCATTTGATGGATTATTATCCATAGTTTTGGCGGCTGAACCGATAATTGGCTTTGGTTGTTTTTGTGTGTTTTGATGCGCATCTTTTGCGCCAAGCTCATACCAATTAATATTTCTAGTAATGTACATTACCAGCGCAATCAACACAAAACAAAATACAGCGCCCAAAATTAAATTAAAGCTATTAGAAGATAAGACCACATAAAATACGCCATAAAGAGATGCAACAATCGCAGAAAAAAACACTCCGCGTTTTTTGGTACTTAACACATAAGATGTGTACCAGCCAAGTAGCCCAACACAGCTTGCTGCAGCAATCAAATAAGCTAAGGCAAACGTTACATATTCTGCCAATGACAGCAAAAGTACATAAAACACTAGTAAAGCACTGGCAACCAAGCCATATTGCACAGGATGAATACGCAATCCTTTAATCGTCTCAAACAAAAAGAATGTACCAAATAAAACCAATACCAACAGCAAAGCGTATTTAATGATGCGTTCGGTTTGAATGTAGGTGTCTGTTGTTTGCACAAAAGACGTGCTTAACAGCTCATAATTGTTTTGTTCAAGTTCAAAATCTGGGCATTTTTCATTATCTTTTAAGCAACTAAGTAGTGAATTTTCATTTTTCTGAGCAATAAAACCCGCCTGCCAATATGCATTAAATCCTTGATTCGTAAGATTTTTTTTAACTGGCAACGCGCCGCCAAAAAACTTTGGTTCATTCCAATTACTTTTTAAACTGGCAGTAAAATTATCGCCCAAAGGTATGGTGTGAACGCTATCAATACCAGCAACTGAAAGTTTTAGCTCGGTCGTAAGTAGTTTTGGGTTTTGAGTTAAATTTTGAGCCAGCAGTTCACTTAAATCTGCTTCCAGATATGCAAAAGGCAGTTTACCATCATTGACAAATTTTACAGGATATGTTTTTTCATCAATCATCACTTCATTTGGTTGAACCCCACGCAAATCACTTACAGCAATCACCAAGGATAGTTTTTTGATAGTGTTTTTATTTTCTTTAGTTTGGGTGTTGGATTTAGTTTCAAACAAATGTTCATTACTTTTGATAGCGGTTTGTGTTCCATCAGTAGGATTTTGATTACTAACTTCTTTGACAGCTTGTGATGTATTTGATAAAAGCTTAGTAGCCTTATCAAAACCTTTTAGATTAAAATTTTGCGTCATAGTAAACTGACCGTTATAGCTGATGGCATGATAAATGCCACGATGATATTCATCTTGGCTAACACTTGTCAGCATATCAATGTTGCTACTATCAGCAAACAGAACCTGATTGTTGTTCTGATTTTGTAAAAGCAAAAAAGGCGTAATCACATATTGCTCACGCACATGAGTTTCTTTGATGTCATCCATAACACTTTTATGGTAGTATTTGCGTTCACTAATGAGCATGGAAATCATTCCAAGCCCAATGACAAATAAAAAACATAGCGCTGCAATGATTACAATTTTGGTCATAACTGAGTCTTTCATTTCCTACCCTTGTCGTTTAATCAAATTTTTCTTATCATAAAAAACATTTATGGAAAAATGATGGAAAAAAGCAGGCAAATGATGGATTTTTTGTGAAAATTTGCTAAGTTTTTTTAAACCTTATGCACGCGGGTGATATTCTTCATGCAAACTTTGCAGGCGAGCCGTGGCAACATGGGTGTAAATTTGTGTGGTGGATAAATCACTGTGTCCAAGCAAAAGCTGAACACTTCGTAAATCTGCTCCATGATTGAGCAAATGAGTAGCAAAAGCATGGCGCAATGTATGTGGCGAGACACTGACATGAATCTTGGCAAGTTTGGTATATTTTTTGATTAAATGCCAAAAATTATGCCTTGTCATATAACCACCTTGCTCAGTCAAAAACAATGCCTGACAATCAACTTTTCCCACAGGTAAAAATTCATGACGATGCGTTAAATATTGATTGATAGCATCAATAGCATACTCACCCAGTGGAATCAGACGCATTTTATTGCCCTTACCGGTAATTTGTAGCCAGCCTGCATTAAGATTGAGTTCAGCAAATGACAAATTTACCAATTCTGATACCCGAAGCCCACATGCATACATCACCTCAAGCATCGCCTTATCTCTCATGCCCAATGTGGTAGTAACATCAGGAGTGTTTAGCAGATTAGTTACATCACTTTCTGATAAGGTCTTTGGTAAGGGTTTACCAATTTTTGGGTTTTTGATATGTTCACATGGATTATCTTCTCGCACGCCTTCGCCAACCAGCCATAAAAAAAACTGACGCAAACTTGCCAAAACACGTGCTTGAGTACGGGGGGATTTTTCTTGGCTTTGAAAATAATCCAAACAAGCAACAATATCGCTTTCTTGCCATGTTGGTAACGGTTTTTTGGTACTTGCCATACACAAACGTAAATCGCGAATGTAGGCATTTCTAGTGCGCATCGCCAATCCCCAAGCTAGCATATTGATGCGAAATTCGGTTAAAAATTCAGGGTCATTATCGGTGGTAGTTAGGCTTGGTAAGCGTGGTTTAGTGGCTCGGGTTTTACTCATAGTAATTTATTTTGGTGAAATTTTAAAATATTCCTAAGCTATCACTGCTTTTGCTGTTTTGTCAAGAAATCTTCTATTAAAGCCATGCTATAATGAGCAACTTTCTAGAATTTATATTCATGGTTTATTTATGATAAATCTTGTTGCAGTATCAAAAACATTTTATACCAAAAAGGCAAACAAAATACATGAATTTACTGCTGTTCACCCTACCAATTTGACCGTGAACGCTGGTGAAATTTTTGGTATTATTGGTGCATCTGGCGCAGGTAAATCTACCTTAATTCGCTGCGTCAATTTATTGGAACGCCCAACTGGTGGACAGGTATTTGTTGATGGTGTGGAATTAACCACTTTATCTGATGCAAAATTAATCCATGAGCGTCGTAAAATCGGCATGATTTTTCAACATTTTAATTTATTACATTCTCGCACTGTTTTTGACAATGTGGCGTTACCATTAGAATTATCAAACACACCCAAACAGCAAATTTACGATAAAGTTTCTAAACTTTTAGATTTGGTTGGATTATCTGAACGTCATCAAGCATACCCTGCCAATTTGTCAGGAGGTCAAAAACAGCGTGTCGCTATTGCTCGTGCTTTGGCATCCGACCCTAAAGTTTTATTGTGTGATGAAGCAACCAGCGCCTTAGACCCTGCCACCACTAAAGCAATTTTGACTTTATTAAAAAAAATTAACCGAGAACTGGGTATTACCATTTTGCTTATCACTCATGAAATGGATGTGGTCAAGCAAATCTGCGATAAAGTAGCCGTTATTGATAAAGGCGTTTTGGTCGAACAAGGTATGGTTGGGGAAATTTTTGCCAATCCAAAAACTGCTCTTGCCAAAGCGTTCATTCGTTCAACATTTCATGTTAATTTACCTGATGAATTTACCCAAAAACTATCATCTATACCAACCAGCAACCCTGTAATTAAATTTGAATTTACAGGCAATTCAGTAGATAAACCGCTGTTTTCTAAAGCTAGTAAAGAGTTTGGAGTGGAGTTTAATATTTTGACTTCACAGATGGATTATGTTGGCGGGGTCAAATTCGGATTTACAATTGCTCAAATCATAGGAAATCCTAATGACATTAAATTGGCACAAGATTTTTTAACAGAGCATCAAGTTGGTTTAGAGGTAATTGGCTATGTGGCATGAGCTTATTCAAAATTTTATTACAGAATTAACCCCGCAAATGTGGCAAATGGTTGGTAAATCCACCTTTGAAACTGTGTATATGGGTCTTGCTTCTACAATAGTTGCCGCCTTGGTTGGATTACCTTTGGGTTTTTTAGCATTTTTAACAGGGTCTGGGCGTATTTTGCAAAACCCCAAATTATCCGCATTTTTAGATGTTGTGATTAATGTTGGGCGGTCGGTGCCATTTATTATTTTATTGATTATTTTACTGCCTGTAACGCGACTTTTAGTTGGCACAACACTGGGTACAACGGCCGCAATTGTACCACTTAGCGTAACTGCCATCCCCTTTGTAGCCCGTTTAACCGCCAACGCTTTAGCTGAAATTCCATCAGGATTGACCGAAGCCGCTCACGCTATGGGCGCAAGTAACTGGCAAATCATCAGTAAATACTATCTGCCTGAAAGTTTACCAATTCTAATTAACGCCATCACCTTGACGCTGGTAACACTGGTTGGTTATTCGGCAATGGCGGGTGTGGTTGGTGGTGGTGGCTTAGGCAATCTTGCTATTAGCTATGGTGAGCATCGTGGTATGGTCTACGTCAAATGGGTTTCTACTATCATCATCGTAGCGATTGTGATGATTTTTCAAAAATGTGGGGATGTTTTGGCACAAAAATTTGACCATCGTTAATGTATGATTTTAGCTTATGCCAAAAATAACTTAGCTTTTTTGAATTTTGATAAAAATTACATATTGAACTTATGATTTGTTTTATGTTTTAATATGGTATCTTTTTTTATTTTTTTGAGAATTTTTATGAAATTTAATCACTTTTTTGGTTTATGTGCCATTACCTCAGGGATTATTTTAGCAGGCTGTGATGCTAAAAATAACACAGCTGAAACCAAGCCAGAAGCCAAGGCTCAAACCAATGAAGCAGCGGATGCAAAAACCGATGCTAAAACTGAAGGCAAACCTGCTGGTGAAGAAAAAATTAAAGTTGGCGTAATGAGCGGTCCTGAGCATAAAGTTGCTGAAGTTGCTGCTAAAGTTGCTAAAGAAAAGTATGGGCTTGTGGTGGAATACGTTGAATTCAATGATTACGCATTGCCCAATACTGCGGTATCTAAAGGCGATTTAGATGCTAACGCCATGCAACATAAGCCTTATTTGGACAAAGACAGCCAAGAGAAAAAATTGGATAACTTGGTGATTGTTGGCAATACATTTGTTTATCCATTGGCAGGCTATTCTAAAAAAATCAAAAATGTTAATGAGTTAAAAGAAGGGGCGACCATCGCCGTGCCAAACGATCCATCAAATCTAGCTCGTGCTTTGATTTTGCTTGAAAAACAAGGACTTATCAAATTAAAAGATAATACCAATTTATTCTCAACCTCTATGGATATTGTAGAAAACCCCAAAAAATTAAACATCAAGGAAGTAGATACTTCCGTTGCCGCTCGTGCGCTTGATGATGTGGATTTGGCAGTAGTAAACAATACTTATGCAGGGCAAGTGGGTTTGACAGCTAAAGATGGTGTTTTTGTTGAAGAAAAAGATTCACCTTATGTGAATATCATCGTTGCACGCGCTGATAACAAAGACAGCAAAGCAGTTCAAGACTTTGTTAAAGCTTACCAATCTGATGAAGTCGTTGCTGAAGCCAAAAAACAATTTCAAGAAGATGGCGTAGTGCAAGGCTGGTAGTAATTAACGGCGTTTACATCACTTAAATTGACCAAGACAAGATTTATTAATCTTGTCTTTTTGATTTATCAGCCTTACAAATATTTTTCTATTTTAAAAAAATAAAACCATCGCAAATATAGGAATGGCTTTATTGTTATGAATGTTTAATAAAGATAATTAAAAAAATCCTAAGGCTTTTGGCGAATAACTAACCAGTAAATTTTTGGTTTGTTGATAATGCTCAAGCATCATTTTATGGTTTTCTCGCCCAATGTCTGATTGTTTGTAACTGCCAAACGCCGCATGGGCAGAGTAAATGTGATGGCAGTTTGTCCAAGTTTCTTGCCTGTATTGCACGAACGTCTCACGAATAGGTTTGTCATTTTCCCAAGTCTCAGCAACCGCCAAAAGCTCCAAATTTACCTCCAAACGGTCAGCAACTTTTAATAAAATATTTGCTCGTTTGGTGAGTGATGTTTTTACCCAGACATCCTTTGCCTAATGGGCAACATCTAACGCCAATTCCACATCTTCGGTAGTGGAGTCTACATCTTTTGCAAAAGGTTTACCATCAACAGGCGAAATATCATCAAAATATTTATCTAAAACCGAAGCGACCTCATTCGCCGCCGATAAAATTATCGTATTGGGTTTTAAAGTGAACTTTGCTTTGGAGTATTGGGACTGGCATAGCGCATAAAAACTTCCTTTTTTAATGGTTAAGATAAGAATTGTTTATTAGAAAGTTCTAATAAACATCTTTACCGCAGCTTATTTTTATGTTTTTGCAAGTGATTTTATTATGATTTTGATTCTTAATATGATAAATCTCGCCCCTCAAATTTTCCTAAAACCGCTCTTTCATTTTCATTCCATGGCTGTTTTTTCATCGATTTATCAGTACGTACAATCACCGCTTCAGCTTTGGCAGCAACAGCATTTTGGTGCTTGCTAAACATCAAACATTCAAGTTCAAGACTGGTATTGCCTAATTTTTTAATACGCACACCAATCAATAACGTATCAGGATAACAGACAGGTTTTAGGTATTGGCAACTAGAATAGGCTAAAATTGTCAGTAAATCAAAGCGTCCATTCATAAGTCCAGTTGCTTGAAAATAACCAATACGCGCTGATTCAGCGTAACGATAATAAGCCACATTATTGACATGATTAAAAGCATCCATCTCTCCCCATGCCACAGGTTGGACGTGAATAAATGGATATTCTTTTAACAACTCAGGTTTTTTATAATCGTGTTGATGATGGGTATCATGTATTATGGTATCAAAAGCCATTTTATTTCCTTTTTATGGATTTATATAAAATTTAAAATCATATCATAACCAACACCAAAGATGAAGAAAATTGCTTTATGATATAATGACTTTTCAAAACTTGCCTACAAATTTTCAATCCATTGAGAATCTTATGAATAGCCGTACTGACGCATTAAAGCAGCCCTTTCCTACACTTTGGGTAATGATGATGGGTATGATGATTGCTATTGGTCCTTTAGCGATTGACATGAATTTACCAGCACTTCCTGGTATGGCAAAAGACTTTGGTATCAGTGTTGCTGAAGTTTCTCGCTCCATTCCATTTTATTTTACTGGATTGGTTATTGGTCAGCTGATTTATGGTCCATTATCTGACCGCATTGGTCGGGTCAAACCCATGTATATTGGCATGAGTATTTTTGTGGTTGCGTCTATCATTTGTTCTATGACAACGCACGAAATGACATTATACATTTCAAGAATCTTTCAAGCCTTAGGAGCGTGCGTAACATCCGTTGTTCCAAAAGCGGTCATTCGTGATACATTAAATCCCATTCAAGGCGCAAAAGCCTTTAGCCTTATGATCTTGGTGATGGGAATTGCACCCATTTTAGCGCCCAGTCTTGGAGCTGCGATTTTGTCTATAGCAAGTTGGCAAGCACTGTTTTGGTTTTTGGCTGCTTACGGCGTACTCAATCTACTTTTAACGCATTTTTTCTTAGAAGAAACACTTGCTTTGGAAAATCGCAACACCAAACCCATCAGTCAAACTTTTTTGGGTTATTGGGATTTACTAAAAGACAAAACGTTTATTTTGCCTGCTGTAGCTGGCGGTTTATTGCAGGGGTCATTTTTTATTTATTTATCCATCGCCAGTGATTTATTTATGGTTAATTATGGTTTATCACAAAAACAATTTGCCATCGCTTTTGGAGCAAATGCTTTAGGATTTATCGCATTAACCCAGGTCAATCAGTTTTTGACCACACGTTTCAGATTGGTGCAATTATTCCGCTTTGGGGCAATGATGCAGCTTGTTTCTGGTGTGGTATTATTATCTTTAGGTATATTACTAGGTGGACAGGCTAACTTTACGTTAGTGTATATTGCACTGTTTTGCTGCATTTCAGGATTGGGATTAACTCAGCCTAATGCCACCGCCATTGCTCTGGCTTTTCAAAAAAAACGTGCAGGGATGGCGTCAGCCTTGCAAGGCTCACTGCAATTTTCAGTGGGAGTTTTTGGCGGTTTATTACTGAGTTTATTTAATACCAGTCCTGTTGTTAAACTTGGTATCAGTGTCACACTTTTAGTATCTGTTGGTACATTTTTAGCATTTTGTTTGGATAAAACATTGGATTTGTCCCAAATGGATTAAATTTTTTTAATACGCAAAAAAATAAACATCACCAAGAAAATCAATGCTAATTTAAAACTAAAAATAGTGTTAGTTATCAATAAAATAAACAGCTTATCTTTTTTTGAATCGTATTTTTGATTGATATGATGATGATTATCATAATAATCTAATAAAACCCCGTTTAAAAACACTGTTTTTTGTGTATTAACTAAAATCCTTACTTTTTTTATATCTAATTTTTTATTAATCAAATCATTTGTGCATATCTCTTCAAATCCATAACAAGACAGCCAGTATTCATCAGAATCGGCTTCTAACTTAATTTTTCTTTCACCTTTATTGGGCGCAATGACCAAAATTGTCGCTTTCTCAAAGTTTTTTTCTTCTTCATGAAAATTAAATCCATAAGGCATGGCATAAATCACACTCAAAATAATACAAATGAAAAATGCCATTAGACAAAGATGGTAATATTTAAACTTCATAGACAAATCCTCTTTAATTAGGCTTAATTGTTTATAAAGGTGTTATCATAAGATAGCGACAATTGTTGAAATTTTTTTGAGCCAAACATCAAATTTTTTCCCAATTTATTCCAAAGCGCGCCAAATATTTTCGCAAGCGATCGCTGTCGTTGGTGGTTTTTCGCTTGTTGCGTGACACATCAAATAACGCTCTTCCCGCTTCCGCTAGACTGCCATTATTAGCCTTATAATGCTGACAAATTTGAAGTACTTTTTCAAGTTGAATTTTGTCAAAAACATCCAAATTAGCTGGAATAATGGATACAATTTCATCATTATTTTGCATGCAATTATCGCCATGCCATAAATGATTTAATCGCGTAATTTCTTTTTTAACAATTGCTTGAGTAATAAATCCTTGTTGATTTAAGGTTGCCATACGCAAAATACTGGCGGACAAATCCCGAAAATTACCTGACCAAATTGCCCCGCTTGATAGTGCAAAATCCAAATAAAGCTGATAAGCCAACTTATCAAATTGCACTTTTTGTCCAATTTCTGTACTTGCCAAAATCAGTTGGTGGTCAATGTTGGGGGCGATATCTTCTTTACGGTCAAACAACTTGGGTAAATGATATTGCCAGATATTGATTCGCGCATATAAATCGGCACGAAAACGCCCTGCCGATACTTCTGTTTGCAGATTTTTATTCGTGCCAGCAATTAATATAAAATCTGATGATACGGGTTTATCCAAACCTAAGGGGTAAAACTGTTTATCCTCAATGGCTTTTAGCAGCATTGCCTGCTCATCTAGTCCAAGTTCACCAATTTCATCCAAAAACAGTACGCCCTTATCAGCAGATTTTAGATAGCCATCTCGCCCCAAAACCGCTCCAGTAAATGCGCCTTTGCCATGACCAAACAGCGCACTCATCGCGCCATCGCCTTTTAATGTAGCGCAATTTACATCAATTAGCTGTCCACTGATTAAATGTCGTGCTTTTTTAAGCTCAAAAATTCTTTTGGCTAACAATGACTTACCAACGCCTGTTTCGCCCATTAATAAGATTGGTGCTGATGAATTCATCGCCACTTGTTGTATTTCAGCTATCATTTGGTTAAATGCAAGATTTTTGGTGGCGATGTTGTTTTTTAGATATTTTTGAGCGTCATTTTTAACTTGCGCCAATCGTTTGGCAATATTATCATAACGGGTTAAATCTAAATCAATTAGTTCAAATTCACCTAAATGGGTGGTTGAATCTTCGGTTTTTTTAGGTGGGGCAGTTTGTAACAGTACACTGGGAATTTGTCTGCTTTCTACCAATAAAAACAAACAAATCTGCGCAACGTGAGTTCCTGTGGTAATGTGTGTCCAATATTGATAAGTTTGGGTATCAAAAGGATAGACCGCCGCCCAATCGGATAGTTTTTCATACACTTCACTAAAATCCCAAGGATTATCTAAATCCATCGGAATAAGATTTACACTGGTATTGGGCGAAATCTCAGCAATGTCTTGTTTGATTTTTTCACCAAGTGTAACAAACTTATCCGCCACAAACAGTTCAACAACATCAATTGATGCGCATTGATGAATGTCCACGTTAGGTCGCCATCTTTTCCAACGTTTTTTTCCAAGACCTGCATCCAATACTGTACCCAAAAAACTTATCATCACTGTTTTTTTAGTCGGATTTTTAGTCAATTTATTCATAGCTTTTTTTATATAAATGAAATAAAAATTAGAAAATAAACTAGTATTTTAACATAAATTTTATAAGGTTGTTTTATATAAAAATAAAAATTTCTTTAATTTTCAAATAATTAATAAAATTTTTATCATTATTTTATAAAATGGTATAGCCATTGCTTAAGATAACTTATTCATTTTATTAATCCATTGATTGTGAGAGACTATGCAACAATTTATCTTAATTCGCGGTCACCAAGGCTCTGGAAAATCTACCTTTGCCAAAGAAACAATTTCTCAATTTTTACAAAGATTTCCAGACGCACTGATTGTTCATGTAGAAAATGACCTTCTTTTAACGGATGAACATGGTAATTATTACTGGACGCCCGAAAGACTGGATAAAGCGGCAAATCAGGGTATGACAATGATGAAAAATGCCTTTAAATACGGTAAAGAACATCCTAATAAAAATGTTTTGGTGATTAATTCAAACACCAATCAAAAAATTAGTTTGTGCAAACATCTTTTGGCGCTAGCAACTAAATATCATTTTAAAAGCACGGTGTATCGTTTGCATAATTTTTTTGAAAATATCCATCATGTTAAAGAAGCTGAGGTTTTGGCTGCCTACATTCGTTTGGATAAAAATAAACTCAAAGATGAGATTGATGTAGCGCCGATTAGACCAATGACTAGAGAAATTCGAGAAAAAATTGAACAACTTAGAATTTTTGATAAAAAACCATTAGAATACAATAGTCAAAAGCATACATACATCAGTGATGAATATCTGGCTTTTAATTATGGTAATTTTACTGCCAAATATTCTAAAAATTATCCTGATTTAAAAGTATTAAAATACGCTCGTAAAGTGTTTTATAACAATAATTTTGATGACGCTTTATTGGAAATGCGTGGGCTTGTTATGGATAAAGCCAATAATATCATCGTTCGTCCATTTAAAAAAGTATTTAATTACAGTGAGCGCGTTAGTAAAAACAGCAAATACCCCATCAATATTGATGATAATCATTTGGTGGATTTGGTGGTTAAAGTCAATGGTTTTTTAGGTGTGTGTACTTATGTTGATTTAGATAAAAATCACGACAGTTTTGATCGTGATTTTAACCATCAAGTTTTATACTCCACAACTGGTTCTTTAGACAGTGATTTTGCTAAAATGACTAAAAATCATTGTCAAAAGTATGAATCCTTATTTAAACAATATCCCAATCATACATTTTTATTTGAGATTACTGACAAAAACGATGTTCATATCATCAAAGAAGATTTTGGGGAAACTCTAATTGGTGTGATTAATGTCAAAACTTCTGAACAATTTAGCGAAGAAAGATTAAATCAAATTGCTGATGATTTTAATCAATCGCAAAAAGAACTGGTCTTAAAAAGACCACAGATGATTTGCAATATAAGTTTTAAAGAGGCAAAAACCTTATTAAAAACTGTCAAACATGAAGGTTTTATGGTTTTTGATAGTCATACCAAAGAGTTGTTATTTAAATTAAAATCCCCCTTTTATTTGGTTTCTAAATTTTTAGGAAGAAGCAATGAAGAAAACATTAATAGAAAATTGAATAAAAACCACGTTGATGAAGAATATTACCCTTTGATCGACCACATCAAAGAAAATAAAGATATTTTTAATCAATTGTCTGAACTTGATAAAATTACCTTTATCCAAAATTTTTTGGAAAAAATTTAACTAAGCACTAGGTTTTAATATGATTTATTTTACTTCGGATTTACATTTTTCTCATAAAAATATTATTAAATTTTGCCCAACTTTTCGCCCAAAAGACATTAATCTGATGAATGAATTTTTAATCAATCAATGGAATAGTGTCGTGGGTGATGACGATGTTGTTTATAATTTAGGCGACGTGTCGTTTTCTCATCACAAACAAGAAATTTTGGATGTGTTGCTGCAATTAAAGGGGACGCATCATTTGATTTTAGGCAATCATGACGATGTTATTCGACAAAACACACAAACGTTTTTAACGACCAAAAAAGCCTGCGGCAAGCCTGCACTATCATCCATTACAGAGTATGGCAAAATTCGTCTCAACCAAGATAAATGTAAACGTACCCTAATTTTAAGCCATTACCCAATGATAGAATGGGAAGGCTGTCATAAAGGCTGGTATCATTTATATGGGCATCTACACGACCGTTTGGCAGCCGTCAAAGGACGAGCTTTAAATGTGGGATTTGATTTACATGGACGATTATTGAGCTTGGATGATATTGATAATTTTTTGGCAAATTTACCATTAGTAAATCACTTTAATATTGATGACATGCCTTTAACGTCGCCTGATTGTGATAAAACCGCCAGACAAATCAAAAACTGGCTTGCAATGATGAATGCTGAGCAATAAACACCAAAACATACTCAACAGTCATAGTTTAAGGCTAAAAATAGTTAGAATAGAAAAAGCCAGTTAATTTCTTAACTGGCTTTTCTCCAAATTTATGCAAAATAAATTTTATGAAAAATCTAAGCAGGGGTAGCTGGACTCGAACCAACGAATGTCAGGATCAAAACCTGATGCCTTACCAACTTGGCGATACCCCTATGAGTGCAGAATTATACCAAAAAATTTTTAGATTGCAAGTTTTTTTATTAAGTTTTTTTAATTCTTTTAACGAAGTTTTAAGGTCATTAACCCCAAAACCACCAAAACAATGCATACAATCCAAAAACGAATGACAACTTTGGTTTCTTTTAAGCCCATTTCTTCAAAATGGTGGTGTAAAGGCGCCATCAAAAAAATACGTTTTTTGCGCAGTTTATACGAACCTACTTGCAAAATTACCGATAAAGCTTCAGCAACAAAAATTCCACCCATAATCACAAAAGCAAGCTCTTGACGGGTCATGACTGCCATTGTACCAAGCATACCGCCAAGTGATAATGCTCCAACATCGCCCATAAAGACATCAGCAGGAGCGGCATTAAACCACAAAAATCCTAAACCAGCTCCAATCATAGATGCACAAACTACCACCACTTCTGTGTTATAGGTAATGTAAGGCACATTAAGATAAACAGACCATTCAGCGTGCCCTGATGCATAAGCAAACGCTCCTAATCCAGCTGCTACCAAGACGACTGGTAAAATGACCAGTCCATCCAAGCCATCGGTTAAATTGACCGCATTGGATGAACCATTAATGGTAAAGTAAGTCAAAACCATAAAACCAATACCATAAGGGATGGCTGATAATGGAATAATCCAATCTTTAAACATAGGAATCAGCACGTCTTGCATGGCATTCATTGTAGTAGGACTTTGTTTGGTAGCAAGATAATACAAACTCCCGCCTGCTAAAATTGCCCCAACCGATAGCCAAAAATATTTTTTACGAGCAACCAAACCTTGTGGGTTTTTATGTTTTATTTTTAGCCAGTCATCACGCCAGCCAACCGCTCCAAAAATCACCATCACCGCCATCAAAATCCATACATAAGGATTGGATAAATCTGACCATAATAGCGTACTGATTCCAATTGCCGCTAAAATCAGCACCCCGCCCATCGTTGGAGTGCCTTGTTTTACCAAATGGGTTTTGGGACCATCATCACGAACAGCTTGACCATATTTTAAATTTCTAAGGTAGGCAATAACTGGTTTGCCCAGCATTAATACAATCGCCAAACTGGTAATAACCGCCAAAAGACTTCTTAAAGCAAGCGAAGCAATGGTTTCACTTCTTAAAATATCTAAATAATCAATGAGCCAATATAACATAAATCACTCGCTTTTTTGAGTAGAGCAGGTTAAATCATGAATTAAGGTTTCCATACGCATGGTGCGTGAGCCTTTAAACAACACAACAGAAGGTTCCGCCAATAAAGATGTTAGATGTGATAACAAAGCCTGTTTATTATCAAAATGAGTGCTTAGGTCAGCTCGAAGCTGATTTGCTGCATCTGTGCAATGACGCATCAGTGGTCCTAACGTTAAAATTTTATCTATGGGCAGCTCAGCCAAATCCGTTCCTAGTTTTTGGTGTTCTAAAACTGCCATATCACCAAGTTCAGCAATATCACCTAAAACCAAAATTTTTTGTTTGTCTTCACCAATTAACACCTGAGCAGCTGCCAACATTGATGTTGGATTGGCGTTATATGTATCATCAATCAGCCAATGGTTGTCAAATTGAATGCGCGTTAAACGTCCTTTTGGGGGGCAGGCGTTTTGTAAACCTGTTTGAATCAGTTGCAAGGGCACATTCAGTGCTAAAGCTGCACTTGCCGCTGCCAACGCATTGGTAATATTATGTTCACCAATAAAGGGTAACTCAACAACTACACTGTCAATTTTATCCACTTCAAAACTACATACCAGTTCAAACGTGCTGTGTGTATTGTTTAAAACTACATCGTCAGAAAATACATCGCCCATCACCAAAACATTATCTATGTCAGCAAATTCTGCTTGTGCCTCTGGACTAAGTAAATCAAAATCTACCGCCTCAGCGGTTGGAACGGTGGTTTCCCCAAAAGTAATTAAATTAGAAGTAAATTTTTGAGCTTCTTGGCTTAAAAACTCAAAAAATTTATCACCAAACGGCAAAACTGCCACGCCATCTTTGGTTAATGCTGAATAAATTTCCGCTTTAGCTTTGGCAATGCTTTCTTGACCGCCAAACTCGCCCAAATGTGCCGTGCCAATATTGAGCACACACGCCACATCTGGACGCACCAAACTGGCAGTATAAGCGATTTCACCCAAATGGTTTGCGCCAAGCTCAAGTACAGCAAATTTATGCTCATCACTAAGCTCAAGAAGCATCATGGGGACACCCAAATCATTATTGAGATTGCCTTTGGTAATCAAAGTGGGTGCTATTTGATTAAAAATTGAACCAATCATTTCTTTGGTAGTAGTTTTACCGCTAGAACCCGTCAGTGCAATTACCGTTAAATCAGGATGTTGATCTCGGCGATATTTACCAAGTTTGCCCAGTGCCAATCTCGTATCATCAACTAATAACTGAGGGATATCAGCATTAACTAGACGGTTTACAATGACAGCGGCGGCGCCATTTTTTAAAGCGGTTTCTATAAAATCATGTCCATCGAAATTATCACCTTTTAAAGCAACAAAAACATCACCAACCTTAATTTTTCGGGTATTGGTGGTGATGTGGGTACTACTAAAATCAGTGGTTAAATTATGCCAAGCCCCGCCAGTTGCTATTAAAAGCGCTTGACTTGTCCAGTGATATAAACGCATAAACGATTCCAATTTTACTTCTAAATGATTAATTTTTATAAAATTATTGATAAACAAATATTAAAATAATGAATTAAACCACAATGAGTATTTATAACTAAAACTTGCAACCTACTTAATTGGTTTGGGTGTATTGCTGTATGATTTTTACATCATCAAAATCATAACGAACCCCATTAATTTCTTGATAGGTTTCATGACCTTTGCCAGCAATTAATACAATATCATCAGCCTTAGCGTGTTTAATGGCATACAAAATCGCTTCTTTACGGTCGGGAATAATTTGGGTCTTATAATGGTCATCACAGGTCATACCAACCTGCATGTCATTTAAAATTGCCAGTACATTTTCACTTCTAGGATTGTCAGCGGTTAAAATAACTTGGTCAGCATAATCCAAACCTGCCTTAGTCATCTGTGGGCGTTTGCCCTTATCTCTGTCGCCACCACACCCAAAGACAGCCCATAAATTTCCAGTGCAATGGGCTTTTAAGCTGGTTAAAACCTGAACCAATGCATCAGGAGTGTGCGCATAATCGACAATAAAACAGCCAAAATTAGCAGGCGTTGCTACTTTTTGCATGCGTCCACGAGCCCCATGTAATTGGCGAATAATATCTGGTAACTCTTGAAATTTGTTAGGATAAATTGCTAAAAAACCAGCAATGCTTGCCAGTAAATTAGCGACATTAAAACGCCCCAATAAAGGACTGTGAAGCTTGATGGGATTAGCATCAAAAGGAGTCTTAAGTTCGAAGGTTGTGCCATCAAGACTTGGAGTGATATTTTGAGCAAAAAAATCAGCTTGAGAATCTTTTAGGCTGTATGTCCACACAGTCATAGCAGAATGTGATAAATTTTCAGCCAGTTTTTGACCAAAAGTATCGTCTATATTGATGATAGCATGATGTAGGTGCGTAAAATAGGTATTATCAAATAATTTAGCTTTAGCCGCTGCATAGCAGTCCATATCCGTATGGTAATCCAAATGGTCGCGAGAAAGATTACTAAAAATTGCTACTTGGACTGGCACGCCTTGCAAACGATGTTGATGCAGTCCATGAGAGCTGGCCTCCAAAGCAACCATACCCACATGTTGTTTTGCCATAGCGTATAAAAATTCATGAACTTTAATCACTTCACTTGTTGTATGTGTTGATTGGGTTAAATTTCCAATACGTCCATTGCCTGCTGTTCCCATAATCGCTGATGGCGTATTTGACAATTCGCCAAGCTGAGCAATCAGCTGACTGATGGTGGTTTTACCATTTGTACCTGTAACTGCAACAATCTTAGGTAAAGAAATCTCTTGTTGTTTTTGCAAAAATGCAGCAATAAAATCCCCCAATACCAAACGTAAATTTGGTATGTACACAATTGGCATGGGTGCGTCATCAATATCCATTTCTGCTTTGGAAAATTCAGACAATACCGCGGCGCTAGAAAGCGGAGTGATAAATGCTTTGGCTTTATCTTTGATGTCAGGATTGACAGATAACAAAGTAAAAATTTCACCATTTTTAACCGCTCGGCTATCGCTACAGATGCCTGTGATGGGTAAGTGTCTGATTTTTTGCCAATCATCTGGAGCAATATGACTGGCTAAAATCGATTCAAAATCAGCAAAAGTAAATGTGGTCATCTTTTTTCCTTTTAATGATGATTATTGGCAGTTTATCAATTTTTTGCTTATCAATATTGACAGATTTTATTGATTAATTTTTATTGACATCTAAAGGTTTATCAAAAGGTACATTATAAAGTCTTAAGGTTTCTTTCATAACTTTAGCAAAAACAGGCGCAACCGTCTTACCTGCGTATTTATCTTTTTTAGGGTCTTCGACTAAAATGACTACAGCAAAACGTGGTTTTGATGCTGGCGCTAGCCCTGCAAAAATATTACGGTATTCATTTTGACTGTATTTACCTTTAACAATGCGCCGACTGGTGCCTGTTTTACCTGCAACATGATAACCATTAATAGCAGCTGATGGGGCAGTACCCCCTTCTTCCGTTACCGCTTTCATCATCATAACAATGGCTTTAGCATGTTCTGGACTGATAACAGGAACGGGTTTGGGTCTTTCTTCATCTTTGATAATGCGCAGTGGATTTAAAACGCCATTATTACCAAGAGCAACATAAGCTTGAGCAAGTTGAGCAAGGGTAACCTGCTGCCCATAACCATAAGCCATTGTTGCTCTAACGCCTGTATTGGTTGGATTTTTTAATACACCTGAACTTTCAGCGTGCAGGTTTAAATGGGTTTTTTTACCAAAACCAAAGCTTCTTTGCATCTCTGCAATGCCGTTATTAGGCAAAGCTAAAGCAATTTTCACACTGGCAACGTTACTGGATTTTTGGATGAGTTTACTCATCGTTATCACGCCGTAATTTCCTGCATCTCTAATTTGACGATCACCAATACTAATTGAGCCAGGTGATGTATTGATGGGGGTATTGACGTTAAATTTGCCCGATTTTAAAGCAGCAGCAACGGTAAAGGGTTTCATTACTGAACCAGGTTCAAAAACATCCGCAACCACGCGATTTCTTTCATTAAATGGGGTGCGGTCATTAAGGTTATTTGCATTAAATGAAGGCCAAGAACTCATGGCAACCACATCGCCTGTTTGTACATCAACCACAATACCCGAACTTGAACGAGCTGACTGCACCCGTCCAAGCTCAGATAAAGCTTCAAATAAGATATATTGTAAGCGAGAATCCAATGTCAATGTGAGGTTTTTACCATCAACTTTTGGTGTGATTTCTTTGAGTTCTTCCACTGACTTTTTGCCAGCAATAAAAGTTAAAATTTTCCCTGATTTTCCCGCCAAAGTTTCTTGATGACTTTTTTCTAAACCCGATATACCAACGTATTGAGGTTTTTGATTTTTATCAGCTTTATCACCCATATACCCCAATATTGCTGCATTTGGCTCAGGTTGCAAATAAAATCTTTGAAAACGTTTTTCTTCTGAGATACCAGGAATCTTTAAAGACAATAAAGGCTCTGCCATTTCTGGTATGACTTTATTCATTAAAATCAAGCGACGGGAATTCTTGCCTTCTGGTAGTGCCTTTTTGACCTCTTCTGAATTTCTAACATCAATGTTCGTTTTAAGATTAACCAATTGAGCCAATTCATTATAAGGAATTTTGGTTAATGATGAAATTTTAGCCAAATCCATATTTTCAAGCTCTTGGGTAAATCGCGTCTTTTGTTTTTCATCTTGGGTATATTGCAGCAATTTTCTTTTTTGATAATAGGTTTCAGCATACTGATGAGCATCAAAAATCACGGTCGTCAAAGGCGCGCTGGCGGCTAATGGCACACCATTGACATCCAAAATCATGCCTCTTTGCGTGGTTAAAACTTGTCGCGAAGTAATAAAACCATCTGCTTTTTGAACATAAAAATCAGCATTAATCACTTGTAAATCAAGCGCTCGTTTGGCAAGCATAAAAAAACAAATAGCCATGATTACCCAAATCAACCGAAAGCGGTTAATATCATGCAAACCGCCCATTAAGGTAACACTTTTTCTAGCCCTTCGGATTTTTTTACGTCCAATTTTATCGGTTTGTTTGTCAAGACTGCCGATTTGTTTTAATTTTTCAGCAAGTTTTTTGGATTTATTATTATGACTCATGGCTTGCCCTCATTGGTTTTGGAGGGTTGTTCTGATTCTAGATTAATCACTTGTTTATTGTTTTTGGTAGGAAAAAACATCCCCAATTCATCAACAGAACGCTTAACAATTTGCGAGGTGGCACTAAAGGTCTGCTGCTCAATATATAAACGCTGCTCTTCAATCAACAAGTTGTCATGTTGTTTTTTTAATTCTTGTAAATGATGATAAGCTTGATGACGTTCCTGAGTCTGAATAACAATAGATATGCCCGTCATCAAAATCAATACTGAACAAAACACTAAAATCAACCAATACAACCCGAGCGGGTCTTTGACATTTGAAAAATCAGAATCTTCAGTTACCAATTGGTTTATTTTATGTTTTTTTTTCATAAGATGGATCATCTGTTATCATAAAACGTCTATTATAGGTGCATCGTTTCGTCTGGCGGTGCGCAAATAAGCACTTCTAGCTCGAGGGTTACGCTGAATTTCATCCAAACTTGGGCTGATACGTTTGGGTTTATCAAAATATTTTGTGCGTTTTGGTGCAATCAATAATTGGTCGTCTCCATCCCATTTGCCGCGACTGTGATTGTTTAAAAACTGTTTAATTAAACGGTCTTCAAGTGAATGAAAACTAATCACTGCCAAATGTCCATTAGGCTTTAAATGGGTCAAACTTTGATTTAAGAAAGTTTTGATATCGCCCAATTCGTTATTAATAAAAATTCTTAATGCCTGAAAACTTTGTGTTGCAGGATGTTTGCCTTTTTGCCAAGCAGGATGAGCGGCTTTGATTACTTCAGCAAGTTTTAAGGTTGAATCATAATTATCCATCTGTTTGATGGCTTTGGCAATCCTGCGAGAGTGGCGCTCTTCACCATATTCATACAAAACATTAGCAAGTGTTTCTTCGTCAACTGTTGCCAGCCACTGCCCAACCGATTGCCCGCGTGTAGTATCCATACGCATATCCACCACACCATCACGCATAAAACTAAAACCGCGACTGCCATCATCAAGCTGTGGGCTTGATACCCCCAAATCTGCCAAAATACCATCAACCAATGGTATGTCAAGCTGTTTTAAATGAGTGGCTAGATTAGCAAAACTATCATGAACCACCAAAACACGACTGTCATGATTGGCTAAATATTGAGCGGTTTTGATGGCTTGAGGGTCTTTATCAAAAACAAGCAAACGCGCATCATCTGCTAAGTAATCAAGCAATAATTGACTATGACCACCTCGCCCAAATGTAGCATCAACAAATACTCCAGAAGCATTTTGACGGCCATCTAAAACCGCATCTACTGTTTCATGCAATAAAACAGTTTGATGAGTAAAATCATCACAAGGCAAGTTTTGCTTGTCAATCATATCAGGTCCGAAAAATATTGCTTAATCATTAAATCTTTATCAACAGCAAAACACCTATATTCAAACGACGACAAAACCAAGCGGCAACCACTTGGTTTTGCAGAATAATGAATTATTTTGCCGCTTCTTTTTTAGCTTCTTCTGGCTTAGTTTGTTGTGCTAGCTTTTGAAGTTCCGCCATTTGAGCTTCTTGCTTAGCTTTAGCATCAGCTTGAGCTTTTTTGGCGGCAGCTTCATCCAATAACTCAACCGTAAAAATCAACACACTATTTGGTTCAATATTGGGATTGCCTGTTTCACCATACGCCAAATCAGATGGGATATACAGTTCATACTTACTGCCAGTATTCATCAATTGCACGCCTTCAGTCCAGCCTTTGATAACCTCGTTTAGGCGAAATGATACAGGCTCACCACGTTCATAAGAGCTGTCAAATACTTTACCATCAATCAGTTTGCCTTCATAGTGTACAGTAACGGTGTCCGTTGCTTTAGGTTTTGCACCAGTGCCTTCAGTAATCACTTTATATTGTAAACCTGAAGCGGTTTTTTGCACCCCTTCTTTTTTCTCATTTTCTGCCAAGAATTTTTCGCCAGCTTCTTTATTAGCTTTGGCTTTAGCTTCTACTTCTTTGGTAATTTCAGCTTCACGCTTTTTCTGATATTCCATCAGTACTTTTTCCATTTGTTCTTGGGTCAAAGCACGTTTTTTTTCATCGCCAGAATAACCATCACGAATGCCTTTTTCAAAGGCTTCAATATTTAAATCAGGAATATCGTTTTTATTATTGCTACCCATCAAATACCCAAGACTGTAACCAACTTGTTCAAGTTCTGGACTTTTATCAGTAATATTGACAGATTTTGCGGTATTATTACAACCTGTCATCATTAAAAGTGCTGCAACTAAACTGGTGCAAAGAAGTGTTTTTACAGTTTTCATAAATTATCTCAATATAATTTTATAAAGAATAGGCGGTGTATCATAACAAAAATTGTTCTAATACGCCACGATAGAATCACCAAAATTTTAAGGATTTGAATCATTTTGGTATAATTATTGTTAATTTTTTATTGAAAATTGAATAAAATTGATGGGTTTACGTCTTTTTTATGTTGTAATTAAGATAAAAAGTGTTATTAATTATTAGAATTGATTATTAAATAAATTATTTTATAATCAATTGTTTATTAAATAATTTAACCAATAAATGAAATGATAAAAGGTTTAAAATGGCATATGATTTAACAAACCGTTTAGTTATTGGACTTGCCTCAAGTGCATTATTTGATTTATCAGATTCTGATAAAGTATTTCGTGAACAAGGCACACAAGCATACCGGCATTATCAACGACAAATGCAATCAATGCCATTGCAAAAAGGAGTAGCTTTTGCTTTTATCGAAAAACTATTATCAATCAATCAAATTAATCCAGAAGACCCACCAATAGAAGTTATTTTATTATCCAAAAATGATCCTGATACAGGATTTCGGGTTATGAATTCAATTGAATATCACAATCTAAATATTTCACGAGCATTATTTTTAGAAGGACGTTACCCACATAAATACATTAATGCATTATCTATTGATTTATTTTTATCTTCCAACCAAGATGATGTACAAAAAGCCATCAATGAAGGATTTGCCGCAGGTCATGTTTTAAAATCACACATCACAGACAATAAAAACGATGACGAACTAAGAGTGGCGCTAGATTTTGACGGGGTACTTGCCGATGATAGCGCCGAAAAAGTCTTTGCTGACAAAGGTCTTGATGGTTTTCATGAGTATGAAGAATTGCATCAAGATACTGCGCACAATCCTGGACCGCTTGCTCATTTTTTAAAAAAGCTATCTGATATTCAAATTCAAGAAGAAGCGTTTGCCAGCCAAAACAATGATTATACTCCCAAACTACGCATCAGTATTGTTACAGCAAGGGGCGCTCCATCACACAAACGAGTAATTCACACCATCAGACAATGGGGCGTCCACATTAATGAAGCTTTTTTCTTAGGTGGAGTGTCAAAACGAGAAATTTTAAAAGCGCTCAACCCACAAATCTTCTTTGATGACCAAAAAGTACATTTGGACAATACCATTGATATCTTACCATCGGTGCACATTCCTTTTGGAATTAGAAATATTGATTCAACATCAATCAACCTCCACGATGATAAGGGTGATGATGGATAATGCTCATGGCTCGGTACAACTGCTCCATTAAAATGACTTTAACCAAAGGGTGGGGCAAGGTTAAATCCGACAATGACCATTTAAAATCTGCTGTTGCCAACACTGTCTTAGATACACCATCAGCACCACCAATAACCAGTGCCACGTCTTGACCATCTTGCATGGCATAGCTTAATCTATCAGCGAGCGTTTCAGTAGAGAGCATTTTACCCGTTACCTCCAAAACCCATAGTTTTTCTTTAGGTAATCGTGCCGCCAAAATCAGCTCACCCTCTTGGAGTTTACATTTATCAATTTCACCTGCTGATGGATTTTTGCTTCTTTTAACGGGCGGTATTTCAACAACTTGTACGGTAATCATTGGTAAAATACGCTTAAAATATTCATCAAAGCCCATTTGCACCCAAGTTGGAGCTTTGTGTCCGATACTGATAATTCTTAATTTCATTGATTAAACTCTTTTTTTTAAGTTAAATAAAACCACAAACATTATGAATAAAATCTCATACATACCAACAAGCAAGCAAATTGGTGATTATTTTGAGGCTTATGCCAAACTTTGGCTGGCTTATCGTGGTTTTGTCATTATTCAAAGCAATTTTAACATACCTAAAACAGGTGAAATTGACATTATTGCTTGCCAGTTTAAAAAACCAACAGCTGTCTTGGTGTTTATAGAAGTACGTGCTCGAAAAAAAAGCAATTATGCAAATGCCAGCCAAAGCATTATCGCCTCCAAACAGCATCGCCTACAAAATACTGCCGAATATTTTTTGCAACAACACCCAAAATATGCCAAATTGCCATGCCGATTTGATGCAATTGTGTTTAATTATGACAAAAAGCAGAATATAGGGGCTGAATGGTTGGAGAATATCTTTTAGCTGGCGTGATTTTTGCTTAGGTATAATTAAGAGTTATTAATTGGTAAATTTTCGCTTATTTTTTAAGCAGTTACACCGATTAACATTAATGAAGTCAGAGGCAAAACAATGAAAGCAGCAGCTATAAAAATGGTTTTCACCATAATAATTTCAGGGATTTTAAGTGCATGTGCCAACCAACCAATTACCGCCAATAATAACTATGGTGTACCTGTACTAAACCGCACTCTACCTGAGCGCATGATAGACGAGGGTATTGAACACACTTTGATTAAGAATTTACCCAATGTTGCAGGTCTTGAAAACATGAACGAACGCACACTTCGCGTCGTTGCTGATAGCTTTCGTGGTGAAGTATTACTCACTGGCGAAGTACCAAATGAAGAAGTCAAAGCGGGCATCACAAAAATGGCAGAATCCATGCGTGATGTTAAAAAGGTATACAATTATTTGACTGTGAATTCAACAGCAAAAAGCCCAAGTCATACTGCTCATGAGAACTTTTTAAAGTCTAAGATTCGCGCTAAAATTACCCTTCATGGAAGTAAAGCTAATTCACAGTACAAAATGACCGTACGTAGTGATGTTGTTTATCTTATGGGCTATCTCACCCCAGTTCAACAAGGTCAAATTATTGAAGCCATTGAAGACACTATGGGCATGGAAAAAGTGGTGCTGCTAGCAACCTTGGTTACCGATAATGGCGAAGAATTAAACGCCAGTGACATCATGAGTGATAATTCACCCAACGATATGGTTGCGCACGCACCAGAACAAAAAATGTATGGTGCAACCACGGTACGTATGCAAGAAACCCCAACCAGCAGTTACGTTCAGCTTTATAATGGTACAGCAAATCCATAAGATTCAAAGTACACCATAAAAATCTGTGTTCATCATTCTTATGCTTTGATATAATAGACAATTATTGTATCAATTTGTAAACATGAGTGATGTATGAACGCAGACGATTTAATCGCCCTACTCAAACCCCATTTTGCTGAAGACGCCCAGATTCAAGCAGTCAATCAAGGTAATAAATTTGAAGTTTTAATTATTGATGATGGCTTTGAAGGTAAAGGCCTGGTCGCTCGTCAGCAAATGGTCTATGCCATTGCCAACCCTTTTATTCAAAGCGGTCAAATGCACGCCCTAACCATTCACGCTCTGACTCATGCAGAGTATCAAGCAAAAAAACAAGGTTAGGTGATTATGGATAAATTTAAAATTATTGGTGCTAGCCGCATTGCTGGTGAGGTGGCAATTTCTGGCTCTAAAAATGCAGCTTTACCACTATTGGCTGCGATGCTCTTACCAAACGATGAAACCGTTTTACATAACGTTCCCACCCTAAAAGACACTGATACTCTGATTAAACTTATTTCAGGCATGGGTGTTGCTATCAAAAAAGAAGGTAATACGGTTGTTGCTGATGCTCGTGTTGTTAGCAATTATTATGCTCCTTATGAGCTGGTACGCACCATGCGTGCATCCATCTTGGTTTTAGGTCCACTTTTAGCACGTTTTGGTGAAGCTGAAGTTTCTTTGCCGGGTGGCTGCTCTATCGGTTCTCGCCCTGTTGACCAACATTTAAAAGCCTTTGAAGCGATGGGTGCAACCATCAATGTTGAAAATGGTTACGTCAAAGCCAAAGCCCCAAAAGGTGGTCGTTTAATTGGCTGTGATTTTACGTTTGATATGGTAACCGTAGGCGGAACCGAAAACGTCATCATGGCAGCAGCACTGGCAGATGGTGTTACCCGCCTTGAAAATTGCGCTTGTGAACCTGAAATTGTCAATTTAGCTAACTTATTAGTTGCCATGGGCGCTAAAATTGATGGTATTGGTACAACCACAATGACTATTGAAGGTGTTCATAATTTACATGGTTGTGAATTTAGCGTAATTGCCGACCGTATTGAAACAGGTTCCTACCTAGCAGGCGCGTTGATGAGCTGTGGAGATGTACTCACAACCAACACGTCAGCAGAATTTTTACATCCCGTACTTAAAAAATTTGAAGCTATGGGGGCAGTTATCACCTCAGGCGAAGATTGGATTCGCGCAGTTATGACAAAGCGACCAAAAGCCGTTGATATTCGTACCCAGCCCCATCCTGGTTTTCCTACTGATATGCAAGCTCAGCTAATGGCGGTATGCTGTTTAGCTGAAGGCACCAGCACCATCATTGAAAATATTTTTGAAAATCGCTTTATGCATGTTCCAGAACTTCAACGTTTAGGCGCAAACATTCGAGTGGATGGCCATACGGCGGTTGTAACCGGTGTGGAAAAATTCACCCCTGCCCCTGTTATGGCAACGGATTTACGTGCATCGATGTCGCTTGTAATGGCAGCAGCTTGTGCTGATGGTGAAAGTATTATTGACCGCATTTATCATATTGATAGAGGTTATGATGATGTGGAAAATAAACTGCGCAATCTTGGCGTAAATATTCAAAGAATCAAATAAACTGATTTTGCTGATGGTGCCTATATTGCGTTTTGCACATAGGTTTTTACAAATGGATTTTAGGCGATATTATCTTAAGGTGCATTTAATTGTATTTATTTGATAGCATTTGTTTGATGGTATTTGCCTAATTTGATTTGAAAAATAGGGAAAATAATATGAATCAACGGTTTGACGGTTTGACCATTGCTTTATCCAAGGGTCGAATTTTGGAAGAAACGCTACCTTTATTTGCCAAAGCTGATATTTGTCCTTTGGAAGACATTCATCATTCTCGTAAGCTGATTTTTCAAACCACCAATCCTGATGTAAATTTTTTGATTTTACGAGCATCTGATGTGCCAACTTATGTAGAACATGGGGCAGCTGATATTGGTGTGGCAGGAAAAGATGTTTTAATGGAATATAATGCCAGCGTTTATGAACTGCTGGATTTAAAAATTGCCAAATGCCGTCTAATGACAGCAGGCATTGCTGGTCAAACTTTGCCCAGCCGCCGCTTACGTATTGCAACAAAATACGCCAATGTTGCCCGTCAATACTTTGCCAACAAGGGCATGCAGGTGGATATCATCAAACTGTATGGTTCTATGGAACTTGCGCCACTTGTGGGACTGGGTGATTTGATTGTAGATGTGGTAGATACAGGCAATACCTTGCGCGCCAATGGGCTTGAACCTTTAGATGAGATTTGCCAAGTATCCTCACGACTGATTGCCAACCCTGCCAGTTATAAACGCAAATTAAGCCAATTATCGCCAATTTTACAGATTTTAGAAAAAACGGTGCAAGGAGATTAAAATGAAAAAATGGTTATTATGGGGTTTATTGCTACCCGTCATGGCGTTAGCAAGCGTGTCAGATGATTTTATGGTGCTTGGCAAGGATAGTGATGGTAGTGAACTATTTATCATCAAAAGTACCATTATTTATCAAAAACCCATTGGGCTTAAGGTTGATGTAAAGCCACAGTTAGGCTACGTTGTCTTAGAAAATTTTGCTAATCCCAAGCCAATAAATGGTAAAGAAAATAAATATTTAAAATCAGCATCTTATCAGTTCTTTGCTGATTGTCCGATTGATATTCATCGACCAAAACCGCCATTTCAAGGAGGTATAGGTAGAGGGTTTGTAGAAAAAAACGCCAAAGGTAGCCCTACTGAACTGCTAAAAAGCGCTAAACCTTATTCGATAGATGATGACATGGTGATTAGGTCTCATATGTTGGTGTGTGCATATGTTGCTAACCATGTCATACCAACTGTAGAATTGAATTTTTCTGCCAAATGATTTTTGTTAATAAAGGTGCTTTATGTCAAGCATAAGAATTTTAAACAGCCAAGAGCCTGATTTTCAAAACAAGCTCAATACTCTGCTTGCCTTTGAGACTGTAACTGACAATCAGCTTATTCAAACTGTGGACACCATCATTCAAAAAGTAAGACAAAATGGCGATAACGCATTACTTGAATTGACCCAAACGTTAGATAGACATCCTGCAACCAGCATCAATGAACTGTTTATTGACTCAAATACCTTAAAGCAAGCCTTTGATAATCTTGCAGATGACGTCAAGCACGCCTTAGAACTATCAGCTCAGCGTATTTTTTCATTTCACCAACACCAAAAAGAATCTGGGTTTTTATTTACAGACGAATTAGGCAATACATTAGGACAAAAAGTAACGCCGCTTGACCGTGTAGGCATTTATGTGCCGGGAGGATTAGCAAGTTATCCATCAAGTGTGTTGATGAATGCTATTCCTGCCAAAGTTGCAGGTGTTGGCAACATCACGATGGTTGTCCCTGCTCCAAATGGTGAACTTAATCCATTGGTTTTAGCGGCAGCATATTTAGCAGGTGTTAATACGGTAATTACCATTGGCGGAGCCCAAGCAGTTGCCGCATTAGCGTATGGCACAAACAGCATTCAAAAAGTGGATAAAATCACAGGTCCTGGCAATAAATATGTTGCTGCCGCCAAACGCGCCGTTTTTGGTCAGGTAGGCATTGATATGATAGCAGGACCATCCGAAGTGTTGGTATATGCTGAAGGCGAACAGCAAGATAATGCCGATTGGCTGGCAATGGATTTATTATCCCAAGCTGAGCATGACACCGTTGCTCAAGCTATTTTTGTAACCACCTGCAAAAAACAGCTCCAAGATGTAAAAAATGCCATTGAAAAAGCCTTGTTATCGCTGCCAAAATCAGAGATTGCCAGAACCGCTTTACAAAATCGCGGGGCGCTAATTTGGGTAAAAGACAGACAACAAGGCATTGATGTTATCAACCAGGTTGCACCAGAACATCTGGAACTGTCATTAGATAGTCCAGAATTGGTTGAAACACACATTCGTCATGCAGGGGCGATTTTTATGGGAAGACACACCCCCGAAGCAATTGGTGATTATTGTGCTGGCAGCAATCATGTACTGCCAACCTCTGGTACAGCACGTTTTAGTTCGCCACTTGGGGTTTATGATTTTTGCAAAAAATCATCACTCATTTATTGCACTGATGCAGGCAGTCAAATTTTAGCAAAAACTGCTGATATTTTAGCCAAACAAGAAAATTTAGACGCTCACGCTTTATCGGCACGTTACCGCTATACTGATGAAAATCTACAACCAAATTAAGAACGTATAAAATAAAACTAAAAAAAAGGTGAAAAAATGATCATTAACAACCGTCTTTGGAGCGCCAAGGTTCGCAATCTTAATCCTTATATACCCGGCGAACAGTCCAAACAAGAAAACTTATGTAAACTCAATACTAATGAAAATCCTTTTCCGCCAAGCCCAAAAGCTATCAACGCTATGCGTGAGGCTTTAGCAAACAGCAGTGATAATTTACGGCTATATCCAGAACCTGAATCAATTACTCTGCGTGATGAAATCGTAAAATATTACAATCACTATTATCCAGAAATGACACATGATAATGTTTTTGTTGGCAATGGTTCTGACGAAGTGCTGGCATTGATATTTTCGTGTTTTTTTGTCAAAGACCGACCGCTTTTGATGCCTGATGTCAGTTACAGTTTTTATCCTGTTTATGCTCAACATTATGGCATTACCACTCAAAGCATTCCTCTAAAGGCTGATTTTAGCATTGATACCGATGATTATCGCATTCCTTGCGGTGGCATTATTTTGGCAAACCCTAATGCGCCCACAAGTATTTTATTGGGCTTGGATAAAATTCGTAAACTTGCCAGCGAACACCCAAATTCAGTGATTGTCATTGATGAGGCCTATATTGATTATGCTGACGAACCAAAAAACGCATCGGCAATTGGATTGATTAAAGAATTTGACAACATTGTTGTGGTACAAACTTTTTCAAAATCTCGCGCACTGGCAGGCTTGCGAGTTGGTATGGCGTTTGCTTGCCCAAGTTTAATTACCGCTTTAACAATCCTAAAAAACAGTTTTAACAGTTATCCTTTAGATATGTTAGCACAAATAGGGGCGGCGGCTAGCATTGCAGATTCTGAATATTTTGAAGAAAAACGATTAGAAGTCATACACTTAAGAAATAAACTGGAAAAATCACTAACCGCACTGGGTTTTGAGGTCTTACCATCAGCAACTAATTTTGTCTTTGTTAAACCCAACCACAAAACGCTCAACGCTCAAAATATTGCTGATAAACTACGCGAACAAGGCATTTTGGTTCGTCATTTTAGTCATGTGCGCACCAAAGATTATTTGCGTATCACTGTAGGCACAGCTGAACAAAACTTACGTTTGATACAAGCACTACAAGAGCTGGTTTGGTTTGCTTAATACATTGGGCTGATTTTTAACATTAATTAAAATTAAGTAATTGCATACTGTGCAAATCGGTACTTTTTGGACTGTTAGCAAGCAAATCATTAAGTGCATACAGTGCGTCATCAAGCGTTTCTAAAGTTGCCGATTCGCTTTTTTCTAGGCGAAATTTGCCTTGCACAGCCAAAATATGAGCCTCCAACTGACTTTTGGATTCTTGTAAATAAGTTGTCATCACATCCTTATCGCGATGAGTAGCAGCACTGATTGCCAGCGATAACAACATGCTACTATCATGCAATAACAAGTCGTTGTAAGTAATATTTTTGGTTTGGTTGGTTTGTCTGCGTAAAAATGCTTGAATATCTCGCATTTTAATGATGTGCGCCTGCCAAGAATCGGGCTGATTTTTTAAGGCAGTAATGTATTCAATATCCATTTGCAAACTTTTGATAAGTGCTGATTTAATAGGCGCAGATAAACCTTTTAAATCATTTAACTGCAAACGAATCACCGATAAAACAGTTAGAGCTTTTTCATACTCGCCACGTTTATACAATTCGTTTGCCAAAGTCATTTCTACTTGCACCAAAGCACCATCGTGATTTTCACCAACCTTTTTTTCCGTAGGCGTCTGCCCATATAACGATGTCATCGCAAATAAGCGGTCATCCATATCGTTAAGTCTAGTGTCGACAGTGGCGATTTTTTCTAAACGGTTATTGACGTCACTAGATAAGGTTTCAAAAGAAGTGTAAAGCCAAACAATGCCGCTTCCTAAAAGCGCAATCATTAGCCACAAAATTCGCATCAAAACTCGCCACGCTTTTTCGCTTTGTTGGTCGGTTTTGATGGGATTTGGCAAATCGGACTGATTGGGGTTTTTAGGGTGCATAATCATCTCTAAAATCTATTAAATAATTGGTAACTGCATGCTGGATATGGGATTTTTGCAAGTTATTCACTAAAACTATCCAAGCCTTTGGATAAGCCTGCTTGACTAAACGATACAACCTATCACCAAACGCCAAATAAATAAAATCACCTTTAGCATTTAAACTTTGCCAATTATTCAAAGCAAATTCACTGCTGATAAGTACAAATGTTGTTTTATTGACTATATGTGGCTGAATTTGGGTAAAATTTTGAAGTAAATTGTTGGGCTTTTTTCTTTGATAACTATCCAAAGTAAACACCCCAACACCTCTGGCAACAAGCGTGTCATGCAATAACATTCGCCCACCAATGCCTTTTATTATTAAAAGATGGTCGTCAGGTGTAAGGTTTTTAACAACATCTAGCCCAAGCATGCCTTCATTATTCATTGGCAAATCGTTATCTTCAGGATTGATTGCTTGAATTCCCATATTTATCAGAGCTTGTTGTGTGGCATGACCTACGGCAATAACGGTTGTATCGCTTAAAAAACAAGCATCCTTTTGGTAATACTGCAAATAATACACCAATCTTTTAGCAGCATGCACACTCACCACCACTATCGCTGAAAAAAATCCAGTTAGCAGTTTTTGTAAGGTTATTTGTGCATTACTGGAAAGCTGTTCGGGCTCAAATGTACAAATTTCAATCAAAGGTAAATCCAAAGTGGTTATGGATAAATTAGTTTTGTCATTAAATCCATTACCACCGAATCTGTACTGACCGCCTAATGGGCGGGTGTTTAAAAAAACAGCTTCAATCATGGGCGGCGTAAACTTGTTGCAAAATCGCTTTTGCGCCTTGATTCAATAGCGTTTGTGCGATACTTTTACCCAAATTTTCAGCATCAATCATTGATAACTGGCTTAATGCGATGGTTTGTTTTGCTTTTAACAATGTTTTTCCATCTGGTGTACCAACCCGTCCTTCTAAGGTTAAATTACCATCATTCAAAGTGGCAAAACCAGCAATTGGCACTTGACAGCCACCCTCAAGTTCAGTGTTCATGGCTCTTTCAGCACAAACACAAAGGGCGGTTTTATCATCATTGAGTGGTTTTAGCAGTGATAAAATTGCAGCATCATCACGACATTCAATCGCAAGCGCACCTTGACCAACCGCAGGCAAACTAATGTGAGTGGCTAGCTCGTGGCGAATGCGTGTATCCAGCCCCAATCTTTGCAGTCCACTCGTTGCCAAAATAATTGCATCAAACTCACCATCATCAAGTTTTTGCAGGCGTGTGCCAACATTGCCGCGTAAAGATTTAATAACAATATCAGGACGATAAGCACGAATTTGGCATTCTCTTCTTAAACTGGATGTTCCCAAAACCGCACCAACAGGCAAATCCTCTAAGGCATTAAATTGATTGGAAACAAAAGCATCAGTTGGCACGTGACGTTTACAATAAGCCCCAATCACCAGCCCTTCAGGTAAAACCATTGGTACATCTTTTAAAGAATGTACAGCAATATCGGCTTGTTTTGATAATAAAGCGTTTTCCAGCTCTTTAACAAACAAACCTTTTCCGCCAATTTTTGCCAACGGCGTATCTAAAATCTTATCACCTTTGGTGGTCATGGTTAAAAGTTTAATTTCGATATCAGGATATAATCTCTGTAAGTGCTGTTTGATAAAATTAGCTTGCCATAAAGCAAGTGGGCTTTGGCGAGTAGTGATGGTGATTGTCTTGATGGACTGCATATTTTTTCTCGTTTATTTTTTGGTAAAAGATATTTAATTTATCTTATTTACAAACTTTTTGATTCATTTAGTTTATTAAAAAGGAACATCGCTTTGCCATTGCAGCCAAACATTTTTGGTTGGATGTTTTAAGCGCAGTCGATGAGCATGTAAAGCCAAACGTGGCAACAAAGTCAAAGCCAAGCCTTCTGCATAAATAGGGTCGCCAAGCATGACATGATTTATATGCAACATATGCACTCTAAGCTGATGACTTCTTCCAGTTATTGGAAATAATTGAACTCTGGTAATGTCGTGGGTGCGACCTAAAGTGTCTGTTTTTGATTCAATACCCAAAACCTGATAATTGGTTACTGCCTGTTTAGCCCAAGAAATATCCGTAATATGACGGGGTTTGGTGGTTGGTTCATAACGCACAGGGACATCTATCGTACCATTTTGAGAGGTCATCTTACCATAAACTAAGGCTTGGTATTCTTTTTGAGGCAAGCGCTGTATAAATTGTTTGCTAATATGCGTTTGGGCGGCGGCATTTTTAGCAAAGATAATCAGTCCTGAGGTATCCATATCCAACCGATGAATCAATTTAATCTTGGGATTTACTTTGAGTAAACGAGATTGTAAACTTACCTTTAAAATACGCCCATCAACACTCAAAAGCCCAGCAGGTTTATCCAAAACCCAAATATCTTCATCTTCATAAACAGTGATGTTTTGAATGAAATTTTTAAAAAATTCAATCGTGTAATCAGATTCTTGAGCATTTAACTCATTAATCCTATCATCGGTTAATGTCATAGCTTTAATCAATTAAACAAATAAAAGCATATTGTAAAACAAATCTCAAAAATAAAATACAGTCCTTGATAAAACAAAATTATACCCCATCTTGAAATTTGCTATACTAGCATCCCATTTTAAATAAATTACAAAATGGGTTTTGTTAAAATTAGACCACCATCAAACCAAAGTTTATCTAAACTAATTTTAATCAAATTTTTCACAAATAAGGAGTAAAAATGTCTCATATTATTGAAACGACCGATGCTACATTTGATGCCGATGTTTTAGGCGGACGCGATGTTGTTTTACTTGATATTTGGTCGCCATCGTGTGGACCATGTTTGGCAATGTTGCCATCTTTGGAACAAGTTGCTGAAGAATATCAAGGTCGTGCCAAAGTTGTTAAAATCAATGCTCAGTCCAATCCTGAAACTGCTGTGCGTTTTGGTGTGCGTTTTGTGCCTACCTTGATTGTTTTTAAAGATGGTGAAAAACTAGAATCGGTACATGGCGCCCGTTCAAAAGCTGAACTTGCTCAAATGATTGACAAGTATTTATAATCAAATACAAACTTGTTGTATTGATGATTTTGATAAAGTCTCAATTTACTCATCACCATAGGTAAATTGGGATTTTTATTTCTCAATTGGTGATAAATTCACAAAAAACATTGACAAAACACTTGCAAAGCCTTACTATAACAAGCCCTAAGGGATAATCCTATCCCAATCTAAATGAAATTCCCATCTTTTTATCTTATCATCACAAATATTTGATGCCTTTTTGTGCATCATGATAATTTATTTATAACCTTATGAATCTAACCGAACTCAAACGAAAATCAGTAGGCGAATTGCTACACATTGCCGAGCAAATGGGCATGGATAATATGGCACGTAGCCGCAAACAAGATATTATTTTTGCCATTTTAAAAACTCATGCTCATAATGGCGAACCAATTTATGGCGATGGTGTACTGGAAATTTTACCCGATGGATTTGGGTTTTTGCGTTCTAGCGAAGGTTCTTATTTGGCAGGTCCAGATGATATTTATGTCAGCCCAAGTCAAATTCGCCGTTTTAACCTGCAAACGGGAGATTCTATTGCAGGTCAAATCCGCCCACCTAAAGATTCGGAACGTTATTTTGCATTACTCAAGGTTAGTGAAATCAACTTTGACACCCCTGACCGCTCTCGCCATAAATTAATTTTTGAAAATCTAACCCCACTATTTCCCACCCAGCAGCTGCGTTTGGAAGTTGGTAATGGCACAACTGAAGATTTAACAGGACGAGTGATTGACTTAATTGCTCCAATTGGCAAAGGTCAGCGCTCCATTATTGTTGCTCCGCCTAAAGCTGGTAAAACCGTTTTACTGCAAAGCATTGCCCAAGCCATCACTAAAAATCATCCAGAGTGCTATGTAATTGTGCTATTAATTGACGAACGCCCAGAAGAAGTAACCGAAATGCAGCGCACGGTTCGTGGCGAAGTGGTAGCATCAACGTTTGACGAGCCGCCTCAGCGCCACATTCAAGTAGCTGAAATGGTCATTGAAAAAGCCAAGCGACTGGTTGAACATAAACAAGATGTTGTGATTTTATTGGATTCCATTACACGATTAGCAAGGGCGTATAATACTGTTATCCCCTCTAGTGGCAAAGTTTTAACTGGTGGTGTAGATGCGCACGCCTTAGAACGTCCAAAACGCTTTTTTGGAGCGGCACGCAATGTTGAAGAAGGCGGCAGCTTGACAATTATCTCAACTGCACTGACTGATACAGGTTCAAAAATGGACAGTGTGATTTTTGAAGAATTTAAAGGCACAGGCAACCAAGAAATCACACTTGAACGCGATTTGGCAGAAAGACGTATTTTCCCCGCTATTAATATCAAAAAATCCAGCACTCGCCGTGAGGAGCGTCTGCTGGATGAGGAAACATTACGACGCGTTTGGGTACTGCGCAAACTTTTACAACCCATGGAAGACAGTGTTGCAACCGAATTTTTACTTGACCGCCTAAAAAATTCTAAAACAAATGATGAGTTTTTTACCAGTATGACCAAAGGCTGAGCGCGATAGTTAATTAAAATTTATGCAATTTTTAAATTATGTTGCGCAAATTTATATGCTAAATTACAAAACTGCATGAAATTTTCATTAATATTTACATTTTTGTAAAAATTAGGTGTAAAATGTCTTTTACTTTTTTTTGCTTTAAGATATAATGCGAACAAACAAAAGAAAGGAACCCATAATTTAAGATGTATTGTGTAAAAATTTAGGTTTTTTTCTGTTATTCACTCAATGGAGAAATGTATGAAAGCTAAATTAGCTATTACTGCTTTAATCGCATCACTAGCTCTTACTGCTTGCCAAAAGCCAGCTGATAAGCCAGCTGACGCACCAAAACCAGAAGCTACTGATGCTGCAAAACCTGCTGATGCTGCTGCTGCAGACGCTGCTAAAGCTGGTGCCGCTGCTGCTGAAGCTGCTGATGCTGCAAAAGATGCTACCAAACACGCTGCTGAAGCTACTGCTGATGCTGCTAAAGCTGGTGCAGAAGCTACTGCTGATGCTGCTAAAGCTGGTGCAGAAGCCGCTAAAGATGCTGCAAAAGGTGCCGCTGAAGCTACTGCTGACGCTGCAAAAGGTGCCGCTGAAGCTACTGCTGACGCTGCTAAAGCTGGTGCTGACGCTGCAAAAGGTGCCGCTGAAGCTACTGCTGACGCTGCTAAAGCTGGTGCAGAAGCCGCTGCTGACGCTGCTAAAAAATAATTCACTAGAAAATTTTTCTAATGTGAATAAAAAGAGCCAATTTTCAGGCTCTTTTTTTATTGGGTAAGTTTTAATCTGATAATGATTTAAAGCTAAAAAGTTAAAACCCCCTAGTTTCCTAGGGGGTTTAAATATGGTGGCGTGAGGCAGGATCGAACTGCCGACACACGGATTTTCAATCCGTTGCTCTACCGACTGAGCTATCGCGCCAAGTTGTATCAAGTAACAACGCTGCGTATAATAGCATATTTTTAAAATTTAGCAAGTGTTTTTATAAAAAATTTATAAATTTTTCATTTTTGCAGTATGATAAGCATATTTTTTAATACAATGTAGGTACAAAGAACAATATGCTTATCCAAGAACTGCAAAAAACCACACAATCACAGCTTGAAACACAACTACACAACCTACTAAATCAAGCCAATTTACCCAAACCTTTAGCAGAAGCAGCATTTTATGCAATGGCAAATGGTGGCAAAAGAGTACGCCCCATGTTAACTTTAGCGACATTTTTAACGCTAAATGGCATGTCCAAATTACCCCAAAATCATTCTTTGGTTCAAAAAGCCATGCTTGCTGTTGAATTAATTCATGGTTATTCTTTAGTGCATGATGACTTGCCATGTATGGATGATGATGATTTACGACGAGGCAAACCAACCTGTCATAAAGTTTATGGCGAAGCGTCAGCATTACTCACTGGTGATGTTTTACAATCATTGGCATTTGAAATACTAACAACAGACTTAACTGAAAACCAGCAACAAACTGCTTTATTTTTAATCCAGATTTTAGCACCGCGTGCCAGACGTATGGTGGCAGGACAGCAACTGGATTTAAATGGCGAAAATCAAGAACTATCACAGAACCAGTTAGAATGCATTCACCAAGAAAAAACCGGCGCATTGATTGAAGCGGCAGTTTTAATGGGAGCGGCATGTGCATCTGCAAATCATGAAGATATGCATAATTTGCAACAATACGCCCGGTGTTTAGGACTTGCTTTTCAGGTGCAAGACGATGTTTTAGATGTGGTAGCAGACACCCAAACCCTTGGAAAGACGGCAGGGGCAGATGAAAAATTACAAAAATCCACTTACGTTAAATTGCTTGGGGTTGACAATGCCAGAAAGTACGCGGATTCGCTGTTTTATCAAGCAAAAATTTACATTGCCGATTTTGGTGATAATAATTTATTAGCTACTATCGTAGATTGGCTGCAAGTGCGTCAATTTTAATCTTATTAATCGTATCCTATTGATAATAAATAGCTACTGCAGCAGGTTTATCATTGCTTTTGGTTTAGCAAAACCATCATTGCAGGCTTGCCAACGAAAAGAAACGTTATTTTTAATTAATCTTTGCTCAATTTCTGCTGCCAGTGCTGGACTTATTTTTAACTCAACCAACGTTAAATACCAATGAAAATGTGATAACGTGTGTTTGATGGTACGGACAACGGATGTGGGCAAAGGTTTATTTTTGAGTATTTCAAACAATACAGTTTCGCCCAGTTGGCAATTACCCAATCCCTGATTAAACGATGGCTGATAGGTATCGCCATCAGATGGTACATCACTATCCAACAGTGGCAAACACCATAAACCTTCCCAAATACCGTGTTGTTTGGTTACACTTTGACGTTTCAGCCACAGTGTTTTTGCTGTATTTTCCTGAATAAGCTGAAATGCAAAACTATAACGTTTGGGTTTTTCTTTGCTTTTGTTTTTAACAGGATAATTGATAGGATTGGCTTTTTGATAGGCTTGACAATCCGCACTAATTGGGCAAAGTGTGCATTTTGGGCGATTTTTGGTACATATGGTTGCACCTAAATCCATCATCGCTTGAGCGTATTTTCCACTATCGTGTTTGGGCGTAAGTGCTTGGGCAAGCTGCCAAAGCTGTTTTTGAGTTGCCGTTTTATTGATATCATCACTTATCATCGCCCACCGACTTAGAACACGTTTGACATTGCCATCACAAATCACTCCAAATCCACGAACCCCCATCGCCACAATCGCCCCAGCAGTTGATTGCCCAACTCCTTTAATGATTTGCCACTGGTCAACACTTTGGGGGAAATTACCCGTGTGCTTTATAAAATCCGCCACTTGTTTTGCCCCTTGGTGCAGATTTTTGGCACGTGCATAATAACCTAGCCCTGCCCAAAGATTGGCAACCTCATCCCAGTCTGCTGCCGCCAAATCAATCACCGTTGGAAATTTTGCAATAAATCTTTGAAAATAAGGAATCACTGTGCTGACTTGGGTTTGCTGCAACATAATTTCAGATAACCATACCGCATAAATATCACTTTGTTCTTTTTTGTGCTGCTGCCATGGCAAATCATGCCGACCAGATGTTTCAAACCAGATGAGTATTTTTTGGGAAAAGTGTGAATTTTTAGGCATAAAATTTTCATTTGACTTAGAAATGGTTATAATAAGGTCATTTTACGGTTTTTCTATCCTTTATATGAAAAACAATCAAAAGGAACATTAATGACGAAAATTTCAGTTTTATTTACTGGTTTAACCTTGTTGTTGTCCGCTCAAACGGCGATTGCCAAAAATGATATTCACCTTGGTCAAAATGTAAATAGCGAAAAAACCGCTCAAAATTTCACCAGCTGTCCTGACAATTTTTATCAAAATACCCCACCCCGACTTGTTGGCACTAAAGGAGAGAAACTTGCCAAAAAAACTTATGAGTTGTGTTTTGATGGGTTTGCGGTGCTTTATTCAGGGATTTCCAAAACGCCAATTTGGTCTGCAGAATTTTTAACCAAAGAACGCATCCGGCAAGCTAAAACTCTCACCCGAGAAGATAACTTCCACGAAGAAAGCCGTCTACCAAAATCTGCTCAAGCCTTATTATCCGATTACCGACAATCTGGATTTGACAGAGGGCATTTGGCGCCAAACGGCGATATGGCAAACTCATCACAGCAGTTTGATAGTTTTAGCCTTGCTAATATTGCCCCGCAAAATGGCACGCATAATCGCGGTGATTGGCGAAAAATAGAATCCAGCACGCGCTATTTGGTCAATAAATACGGCAGCGCCTACGTAGTTACAGGCGTGGCATTTTCTGGTAAAAATATCCAAAAAATTGGTGCAGGCGTGCTTGTTCCAAGCCATTTTTTTAAAGCCGTTTATCTACCATCCATCCAAAAAGCAGGGGTTTATTATTCTGCCAACACTGAGAACAGTCAAATGCAGGTTATTAGCTTAGATGAACTTACCAATTTGACTGGAATATCAGTAATGCCTGATTTACCCCAATCGTTGCGCCAAGAAGCCTATTCATTGCCAACTTCGGCAGAAAACCCAACAAAAAATGACGATAATAACTCAAAAAAAAATCAGCAAAATCAAAAAGAAGATGCTAGCGGCTGGGCGGTTTTGATTGCTGAAATTTTAAAATTTATTCTTAGTTTATTTAAATAAGGTAAAAAAATGGATATTTTTCAAAACGATAGTCAAGTTTTACAAATTGCCAATTTAACCGTTGAAAACGGACAAGACAGCATACTTATTGCTGGTGATGTTGAAATTGAAAAAACTCAAATCGGCAAACAACAAGCACAAATGTTATACGATTTTGCCAAAGAGTTATGGCAAACTTTTGAAAAAATAGACGATTTACCAGAAACATTACCCAAAAATTCATTGGAAAATGACAGCATAGAAAATCCTTTTGCTTGATTTTGTGAATAATTTTGTTATAATTTGTCTATATTTGGTTTACGTTTGTTTTAACAACTGTTTTATTAGTAGGATTCGTTATGAAATTAACTCAAGTAATGGTATTTGGCGCAGGCTTAATGTTAGGTGTAAGTGCATTTGCTGCTGACCCAATTGTTGGTAATTGGCAAATGAGCGAAAACGGGCAGCCTAAAGCAGTCGTTACCATCAGTCAATCGGGCGCAAAATACGTTGGCACGGTCTCTAGTGGACAAACTGAAAAAGCCAAAACCTTTGTGGGGAAAACAGTGTTATTAGATGTTGAATCTCAAGGAAATGGCAAATATAAAGGGCGTGCAAAAGACCCTCGCTGGGGAGCCTTGCCTGCGGTAAAAGCAGATATTACATTGAATGGCAACAGCTTAACTTTAAAAACCTTAAAAGGCTCACAAACTTGGGTTAAAAAATAACACATCAATTGCTTGATAAATAAAAACGCATCATTGTAGATGCGTTTTTTTATTTAGTTCATAAGGCGTTTTCATTGGTTTCACCCGTACGGATGCGAATCACTTGCTCCAAAGGTGTTACAAAAATTTTACCATCGCCAATTCGATTAGTGTTTGCTGTACTGATGATGGTATCAATAATTTTCTCAACCATATCATCTGTGCAAGCAATTTCTAATTTGATTTTTGGCAAAAAATCCACCACATATTCTGCCCCACGATACATCTCGGTATGACCTTTTTGCCTGCCAAAACCTTTCACCTCGGTAATGGTAATACCGTTAATGCCTATATCAGAAAGAGCCTCACGAACATCATCTAGCTTAAATGGCTTGATGATGGCACTGATTAATTTCATAAATTATCCTTTTGATTCATTCTTCGTAAAAACGGGCATGTCTAGGCTTGCCATCGGCGTTAGTCAATGTTTGTAAATAGTTTTTGGTAAAATTCACTGCATTATCGGCTGTTTGCATGTCAATTTCACCAGTTAATAACTGATAACGAATGTAAATCAACCAAGTATTAATCACGTCTGATTCACAATATGTAGTCAATTCTTGCCATCTATCCTCTAATACCATTGGTACAACCTGATGACCATCAATTTCTCCCTTACCAGCAAACCCACAAAGACTGGCAATAATATCCAGTTTTTGTTTATTACCCCATGCCTCAAAGGAAAATTTTTGCATCAGATCGATATGGCTTTGACTGTAGCGATTCAAATAACCTTTAGCGCTGTTATTACCTTGCAGCAAGGCGGTTGCATTAAGTTTATGGTGCGCCATACGATAAAGCAGCACTGGCAAATCGAAATTTGCACCATTCCACGAAATCAGCGTTGGTTTTTTATTAAATGCTCGCAAAAACGTGCTTAAAATTCCCTGTTCGTCATGGTTTTCTAGTGATAAAGAATGCAATTTTAAGGTTTGATTTTCAAACCACAAAAACGATAAACATGCGATTTTATGCAAAGGAAGTCGCATAAAATCACTACCTACCTCTTCTTGGCGAATTTTTTGCAGCTCCGTTATCGCTTCTTCTTCAGATAAATCAGCAAGCTGCGGATACAGCAATTTACCTGTTTGAGTATCAGGAATGGTCTCAATATCAAAAATACAAATGGGTGCGTTATGATTCATTGGATTTTCCTAATGTGTTTTTTATGCGCTTTCTGGCGTTTTTAATGGCTTGTTTAACTTGATTTGGAGCAGTTCCGCCAACATGATTTCTAGCATTTAGCGACCCTTCTAACGTCAAACAATCAAATACATCATTTTCTATTAATGGTGAAAATTCTTGCAATTGTTCCAAAGATAATTCACTGATATCTATATTTTGGCTTACTGCCAATGCAACGGTTTTGCCCACCACCTCATGAGCATCGCGAAATGGCAAACCTTTTTTTACCAAATAATCTGCTAAATCCGTAGCTGTAGCGTAGCCCTTCATCGTCGCAGCACGCATGTTTTGTTCGTTTGGCACAAGATTTGGCAGCATATCAGCAAAAGCAAGTAAAGAGCCTGTTAAAGTGTCCACACAATCAAATAGAGGTTCTTTGTCTTCTTGATTGTCTTTATTGTAAGCTAGGGGCTGATTTTTCATCAATGTCAATAGTGTGGTTAATTGACCAAACACACGAGCCGCCTTGCCACGCACCAGTTCAGGAACATCTGGGTTTTTCTTTTGAGGCATGATGCTTGAACCAGTACAAAAACGGTCAGGCACGTACACAAAACCAAATTGGGCAGACATCCACAAAATAATTTCTTCGCTCATACGAGATAAATGCATCATCAAAATGGACGCATTGGCGGCAAATTCAATCGCAAAATCTCTATCAGAAACTGCATCCAGTGAGTTTTGACAAATTCCTTCAAATCCTAGAAGTTTAGCAGTAATATTTCGGTCAATGGGGTACGTTGTGCCAGCCAATGCTGCACTACCAAGTGGCATTTGATTGATGCGTTTTCTGGTGTCGCAAAAACGCTCACTATCGCGCAGCAGCATTTCAAACCATGCCATGACATGATGAGCAAAACTAACTGGTTGAGCTGTTTGTAAATGGGTAAAACCTGGCATGATGGTATTGGTATGTTTGTCAGCAAGCTCTAAAAGCCCCGTTTGCAAGCGCGAAAGCAGTGATAAAATCACGTCCGTTTGATTGCGTAAATACAGGCGAATATCGGTAGCAACTTGGTCATTTCTACTACGTCCTGTATGCAATTTTTTACCAACATCGCCAATCAGTGCGGTGAGTCTGGACTCAATATTCATATGCACATCTTCTAAAGCGACTGACCAGACAAATTCTCCACTGTCAATTTCTTGCTCAATTTGAGTCAGCCCATCGATGATTTGCTGGCTTTCGCTTGTGCTGATCATGCCACATTTGCCAAGCATGGTTGCATGAGCAATAGAACCCTGAATGTCTTCTTTTGCCATACGTTTATCAAAATTAACTGATGCGGTAAATTCAGCAACAAAACTATCGGTTGCCTCATTAAATCGCCCTCCCCACATCTGTCCTGATTGATTATGTCCCGTCATAGTTATTCACCTAATTTCAATGGATAAAACACAATAATTCACGTCATCATTTTTTTATAAAAGCTATTTTAACATGAAGCACAATAACCTTATAAGTTTATCCAAAAAAAATTTATACAGCCCTAAAAGCAGCAAAATAAAACGGTAAAATCAACTTTTAAAGATAGATTTTTTTTGTAATAAACGCTTAATTTTTAAGCATTTTATTAAAATTTTTTTAAATTTATAAATTGATATAAAAAAGTTGGAACAGCATTTGCAGCATTAAAAGTATAACCATGTATCGGAAGTTTGTCGCACTTTATAGGGTTGTTCGTAGTTATTTTGTAACTAAATGGTTTTAAAAAAAGGATGAAGTGTAATATACGGTTTTTTATCAACTTTTTAATTACAAACCATTTATAGAAAAAGTTTGTTGATTTGTCTGATTGATGCAAAACGTGTTTTGTTTTTGTAATTGATAAATCGATGCGATAATTTTGGATAAATAAGAATCATGATTTGATTTTTCTAATTACAAATAATTTAGGTAAAAATTTTAGTTAATAACGATTGAAAAAAGGTGTCAGGTGTTTGTTATGCAAGTAATCATTTGTGATGCGGAATTGGCAGTACGTAAACATTTAGCCAGTTTAGTTGAAAGTTTAGGTCATCGAGTAACAGCACAGGTGGAACGTTTAGAGGAAATTATTCCAGAAGTTAAAGCGCGTCAGCCCGATGTGATTTTATTGAGTGCTCACACTCCTAATGTTCATGAATTTTATCAGGTATTAAATCGTGAATTTCACAATCCACCAGCGCTGATTTTTTCAGGGATTGATGACATTACATCAACACTTACCGCATTAAAATCAGGTGCAGTAGACTATTTGTTAATACCCGTAAATAAAGCTGATTTACAAATCGCCTTAAACAAAAGTTACCGCATGAATGCAGCTCAGCAAACCGCTTTAAATACCAAACAAGGCAAAGGACGTCGTCCGCGCCAATACATCGCTGCTCGTACCCATCGTGGAGTTGAATTGATTGCGCTGGCGGATGTGTATTACTTCACTGCTGACCAAAAATACGTCAAAGTTCGCCATAAAAATGGCGTGGTGCTGATTGACGAAACCTTAAAAGATTTGGAACAAGAATTTGAAGGGGTGATGTTTCGCATTCATCGAAATGCTTTGATTAATCTAGAATATTTAGATTTGCTAGAAACTGTAGATTCAGGACAATACCAAGTACGTTTTCGTGGCATGAACGAAAAACTGGCGGTCTCTCGCCGTCATTTACCAATGCTGCGTGAAAAAATCCAAAATATTTAAAGTACTTGCCAAATACTTACCAAAAGAGCCTACTGGCTCTTTTTTTGATTTCAATCATTTGGTTGATGATAAAAAAACACAATAAACCCATCCAACGCTTTGTTGAAATAGTTTTGCTTTTTATAGAAATTAGGTGTACCATAGAAACAATAACGCAAAATGACCCTAAATTTCTTGCAAGGTGATGACGATGTTTTTAAATAAGACGCTACCCAGCAGATTGATAAGTAAAACAGCAATTAAATTATTTGGAATTTTAGCATTGGGTTTGGTATTAAATGCGTGTGGTGAAGATAAGCCATCTCAACCAAAAACTGAAACCCCTGCCAAAGTCGCAGAAACCAAAACTCCAGAAACAAAGACAGATGCAGCTAAACCCGCAGAAGAAGCTAAAACTAGCGCAGCAAATACAAACGAAAAACCTTCAGATGCAACTGAGCAAAAACAAGCAGCTGAGCAAAAAGCAGAGGACAAAGCAGCCAAAGAAGCTGATAGCAAAAAAGCGGATGATAAAAAATCAGATGTTAAAGCCCTATCCATAGAAGAAGGCAAAAAACGCTACGAAACCACCTGTAAAGCCTGCCACGAGCAAGGGCTTTTGGATGCACCAAAACTCACCGATAAAGCTAACTGGGCAAAACGCCTGGAGCAAGGCGTAGATACATTACACGCACATTCTGCCAAAGGCTTTAATAAAATGCCCGCTCAAGCAGCAGGTGATGTAAGTGAAGCCGAAGTGTATGCAGCGGTAGATTATATGGTAAGTCAGGTAAAATAATCTGAATTTAGTTGGTTTTGATTAAAAAACCATCAATTTTGGATTGATGGTTTTTTATTTTATTTATGACTGATAGGAGCTTTAGGGTCTTTTGGTGCTTCTTTAACATCAAGATGAAACTGATTTTTATTTTCTTCTTTGGCATGATAAGCAAGTGCAAGACTGGTAGCAAAAAAAATCGCTGCCAAAATTGCGGTCGTACGTGTTAGAAAATTTGCTGAACCTGAGGCTCCAAACACCGTACCTGCAGCACCCGAACCAAAAGATGCGCCAGCATCGGCACCCTTGCCATGTTGGATTAAAATCAAACCAGATAAAGCAATGGCAACAATAATATGAATGGCTAAAATAAACGTAAACATAATTGACTCAAAAAATTAATTAATAAAAGCACGAATAATTTGACCAAAATTATCCGCTTTTAAAGATGCACCACCTACCAACACACCATCAACAACAGCAATATTAGCAATATCAGATGCGTTGTTTTGATTGACGCTACCACCATATAATAAAGGAGCGTAAATTTCTAAGGTGCTTAGCGATTCGCTAATGTAATTATGCACCTCTTCAATTTCTAAAGTAGTTGGTGTTAGCCCTGTACCAATCGCCCAAACAGGTTCATAAGCAATTAAAAGTTTGGGTAGTTCGTGATGCTCAAACCCCACATCGCTAGCAAATTGCTCAAGCAATCTAAGCTGTTTTTCTAAAACTTCATAAGTTTGACCTGCGTCGTATTCTGCTTTGGTTTCACCAATACAAAAAATGACTGATAAATTTGCCAAAAAAGCCTGACGGATTTTTTTAGTTAAAATTTCGTCATGTTCACCGTGATATTGACGACGCTCTGAATGCCCAACTAATGCAAATTTTGCACCAATATCGGCTAATTGTGCCGCTGAAACATCACCTGTATACGCTCCTGTCTCAAGAGTATAAGCACAAACATCCTGACCGCCTAATACCAGCGATTTTTGGTTTTGAGTCTGTAAAACTGGTAAATGTACAAAACTTGGAGCAATCGCCACCACACAATTGGTTAAATTGTCTGCAAGATGTGCAATGTCTGCAAAAATTTTTACTGCATCATTTTGGGTTAGTGGATTAGTTTTCCAGTTGCCGATGACGTATTTTTTGGCTGTATTCATAAATATTCTTTAGAAATCTATCAGTTAACCGCCCTATTATACCGATTAACCTGCTGATTTTCCAGTAATCCGAAAACTTCAGCCTTTAAAGCAAAAGATAACGATAAAATAAGGCATTCTCTTTTAATTTAAAGTAAAATAAAGAAAGTAAATCAACAAAAAAACTTGCTACAAAATCATATTTTAAAATATCTGTGTTTGATATCTACATGATACATCTTGCCCATTACAAACATTTGCCAAAACAGGAGGAAAATGATGACAACAAACGCCCATAATTTTAGTGGTCTTGCTCATATTTTGGTTGCTAATAATTTAGTTGCACCTGATGCAATGGCTCGCGCTTTAGAAGAATCTAAGCAGCAGCAAAAAGCAATCGTGCCTTATTTGGTGGAAAACCGTTTAGCACCGCCTGCCCAAATTGCTTTATTATTATCCCACCATTTTGGCGACCCATTATTTGATTTAAATGCATTATCAGTAGATGTTGTTCCCAAAGAATTGGTTGATGAAAAAACCGTCAGCCGTTATGGCGTGCTGCCACTATTTAAACGTGGTAAAAGATTGTTTGTGGGTTTGTCCGACCCAACGCGCCTTGACGCCATTGATGCCATTTCTTTTAATGCCAATTTAACGGTTGAAACCGTTGTGGTAGAAGAAGACAAACTCAAAAAAATGATTGAAAACGTCTATATGGGCGGCACTGAAGATTTATCCAAAATTGGTGATATTGATTTATCCAGTGAAATAGGGGATGACCCTAATGATGATGATGACGGTCAAGAAATTGATGCTGCTGGCAGTCCAGAAGATGCGCCTGTTGTAAAATTTGTGAATAAAATGTTATTAGATGCCATCCGTATGGGTGCATCGGATTTACACTTTGAACCCTACGAAAAAACCTATCGCGTGCGTTTTCGTGTTGATGGTGTGATGCAAATTGTCAGCCGACCACCCGTGCAACTGGCAGGCAAAATTGCTGCACGCTTAAAAGTCATGTCGCAAATGGATATTTCAGAGCGCCGCATCCCTCAGGATGGACGTATTAAACTTAAAATTTCCAAAACCAAAGCCATTGACTTTCGTGTAAACTCACTGCCAACTTTATTTGGTGAAAAAATTGTACTGCGTATCTTAGACCCGTCATCGGCGATGCTTGGAATTGATGCGTTAGGCTATGAGCCTGACCAAAAAGAGCTGTTTTTAGAAGCCTTAGACAAACCTCAAGGCATGTTATTAATTACAGGTCCAACTGGTTCGGGTAAAACGGTATCGCTGTATACGGGGCTTAATATTCTAAACACCCCAGAAACCAATATTTCCACCGCTGAAGACCCAGTTGAGATTAACTTAGAAGGCATCAATCAGGTTAACGTAAACCCAAAAGTTGGCTTAACATTTGCGTCCGCCCTAAAAGCGTTTTTACGTCAAGACCCTGATATTGTTATGGTTGGGGAGATTCGCGATTTAGAAACTGCTGAAATTGCCATTAAAGCTGCTCAAACAGGTCATATGGTATTGTCCACGTTACACACCAACTCTGCACCAGAAACACTAACTCGATTGCGTAATATGGGGGTAGCTTCGTTTAACATTGCAACTTCTGTAAACTTAGTAATCGCTCAACGTTTGGCTCGGCGCCTATGTAAATCATGCAAACGCCCAACCAACGTACCAAAACAATCATTGCTTGAAATTGGTTTTACTGAAGAAGATTTAGCAAATCCTGATAACGTGATTTATGAAGCTGTGGGCTGTTCTGAATGCCGAGAAGGTTATAAAGGGCGTGTAGGTATTTATGAAGTGATGAAAGTATACCCTGAAATCTCACGCATTATTATGGAAGATGGCAACGCCATTCAAATCAAAGATGCTGCCTTAAAACTAGGATTTCGAGATTTGCGCCGCTCAGGAATTATGAAAGTACTACAGGGCACAACCAGCATCGCTGAAATGTATCGGGTAACTTCAGATTGATGGTTTTTAGATAACAATTTTTAGAGGTGGTTTTGAAGGTAATTTAGACTAAATGGCAATTTTGTTTGGTTGTAATTTTACCTAAAAACCGTTATAATATCGCCTTTTAGCGTTTTATTTTGTCTTATTTTTTAAATAAAATACGCCCCCATTTTTATACAAACAAACTAAATTAAAGTTTAAGGTGAATTCATGTCTAATTTAGATATTGCTGTTGCTGTCATTTCTGACAAAGAAACCCAACTGACTGTTAAAGTACCCGTTGGCACCATCCAAAGCAAGGTAGAAGCTCGTGTTCGTCATCTTGCCAAAACTGCAAAAATTGATGGTTTTCGTAAAGGTAAAGTGCCTGTTTCACACATTCGTGCACAATATGGCGCTGGCATTCAACAAGAAACCATTAACGATGTAATTCGCGACACTGTATTTGAAGCATTGGCTGAGAAAAAAATTCGTGCTGTGGGCGTGCCAAATATTGATGATGTTAAACTAGAAAATGATTTTTTGGTTTATCAAGCAACCGTTGAAACTTTTCCAAAAATTGAAGTTCAAGGCTTAAACGAAATTGAAGTCGAGCGTCAAGTTGCCAATGTATCTGACAGCGATGTTGATACGATGATTGAAAATTTGCAAAAACAACGTCAAACTTTTGAAACCAAAGACGGCGCACTAGAAGATGGTGATGAAGCAACCTTTGATTTTGAAGGTTCTATTGATGGTGAAAAATTTGAAGGTGGCAGTGCTGAAGATTATCGTTTGATTATTGGTTCAGGACGTATGATTCCTGGTTTTGAAGACGGCATGAAAGGCATGAAAGCTGGCGAAGAAAAAGTTATTACTGTAACCTTCCCAGAAGATTATCAAGCTGAAAACTTAAAAGGCAAAGAAGCTAACTTTAAAATCAACCTAAAAGCGGTCAAAACTCCTAAATTGCCAGAATTAGATGAAGCGTTTTTTGAGCTATTTGGAGTAAAAGAAGGCGGTTTGGATAAACTAAAAGCTGATGTTAGAAAAAATATGGAACGCGAAGTTAAAAATGCTGCGCGCAATCAAGTAAAACATGCCACTTTTGATGCGTTGATTGAAAAAAATGAATTTGACGTACCAAAAGCCATGCTTGAACAAGAAATTGAGCGTCAGCGCGAACAAATGGTACAGCGTTTTGCTGCACAATTTGGTGGCAATGCCAAAGGCTTTGACAAAAACACGCTACCCAATGAGCTTTTTGAAGAGCCTGCGCTACGCGCGGTACGTCTTGGCGTCATTGTTAATCAATTAATTGAAAGCCAAAAAATTGAACTTGACCAAGACCGAGTAACTGCATTTATCGCTGAAGCGGCTGAAAACTACGAAGAACCTCAAGAAGTCATCGACTACTACACCAATGACAAACAGCAACGTGCAGGTGTAGAAGCGGTTGTGCTAGAAGACCAAGTTGTGGATTACATTTTATCACAAGCTAAAGTTAGTGAAAAAGAAGTAAAATACCAAGAATTACTAGCCAGCCAACAAGCTGCAATGATGTAAACATCCATTACCCAACAATACCCTAACTTAAAGTTGGGGTATTTTTTCAGTTATGATGATAAATGTGCTAAAATGGCGCACTTAATACGGCATTAGCCACAAGGAATCTGAATGAAAAACAATCCTTATTTTGACCAATTAACCGAAACATTTCATGCCAGCCAAATAGCAACCCAATCTGCACTTGTACCAATGGTCATTGAGCAATCAGGGCGTGGTGAACGTTCATTTGATATTTTTTCTCGTCTTTTACGTGAACGAGTCATTTTTTTAACAGGCGAAGTTGAAGACCATATGGCTAACTTAATCGTTGCCCAACTTTTGTTTTTAGAAGCAGACAATCCCAAAAAAGACATACATCTATACATTAACTCACCAGGCGGCGTGGTCACAGCTGGTATGGCGATTTATGATACGATGAATTTTATTGAGCCAGATGTTTCAACCATTTGCGTTGGTCAAGCATGCAGTATGGGTTCATTTTTATTATCTGCAGGCGCAAAAGGTAAACGCTCCGCCCTTGCCAATTCACGCATTATGATTCATCAACCTTTAGGTGGTTTTCGCGGACAAGCAAGTGATATTGAAATTCACGCTCGTGAAATTATTCAATTAAAAGCCAAATTAAATGAGCTTCTTGCCAAACATTGCAATCAGCCTGTAGAACGTTTAGAAAAAGATACAGACCGTGATAATTTTATGAGTGCAGAGCAGGCGTGCGATTATGGTTTGGTGGATAAAGTACTTGAAAAACGTCCATTAGCAGTATAAACAAGGCGGATACTCATGAGTGAAAATTTCCAGCCCCATTGTGCTTTTTGTGGCAAGACCAAACATGAAGTCAAAAAATTAATTGCAGGCATTGACCCTGAAACCCAAATTTGTAATGAATGTGTAGAATTGTGTGGCGATATGCTTGGTCAAAATAGCCACTCAAAAAAAGCAAATTCTGATGAGAAATTAAACAAACAATCATCTGATAAAAAATCGTCTGATAAAGATTGGGCAACAGCGGTTTTACCAACTCCAAAAGAATTAAGAGCCCATCTTGATGAATATGTGATTGGTCAAAGCAGCGCCAAAAAAGCTCTATCTGTTGCGGTTTACAATCATTATAAGCGTCTAAAAGTTAAGGAAACGGGCGAAAATGCACCAGTTGAACTTGCTAAAAGCAATATCTTACTGATTGGACCAACAGGTTCAGGTAAAACATTGTTAGCGCAAACGCTGGCTCGTCTTTTGGATGTGCCTTTTGCAATGTCAGACGCAACAACATTGACTGAAGCTGGCTACGTGGGTGAAGATGTAGAAAATATCGTTCAGCGCTTACTACAAGTTGCTGATTACGATGTGGAACGCGCCCAACGAGGCATTATCTATATTGATGAAATTGATAAAATCAGCAAAAAAGGCGAAAACGTTTCAATTACTCGCGACGTTTCTGGTGAGGGCGTACAACAGGCCTTACTAAAAATCATTGAGGGTACAGTTGCTAATATCCCGCCACAAGGCGGACGTAAACACCCCAACCAAGAAATGATTCAGGTGGACACCAGCAATATTTTAATGATTGTTGGCGGAGCGTTTGCAGGACTTGATAAAATCATTCAAGAACGCAGTCAAACCACAGGCATCGGCTTTAATGCCTCGGTAAAAGCCAAAGAAGAAGCCAAAATTAGTGAACTGTTTCGTGAGGTTGAACCTGAAGATTTGATTCGTTTTGGAATCATTCCTGAATTTATTGGGCGTTTACCCGTCATTGCAACGCTTGATGAGCTTGACGAAGAAGCTTTGATTGAGATTTTAACTGAACCTAAAAATGCATTAACCAAACAATATGAATATTTGTTTGAAATGGAAGGGGTCAAACTCACCTTTGAAACCGATGCCTTACATGCCGTTGCTAAGCAAGCAATGAAACGAAAAACTGGAGCAAGGGGGCTACGTTCCATCATTGAAAATGCTCTACTTGATACCATGTATGAGTTACCTAGCATGCAAGGTGTTAGCGAAGTGATTGTAACCAAAGCAGTCATTGAAAACGGTGATGCACCTATCACCAAATAAAGAAATCCCCTTTAAGGGGATTTTTTGTTGTTTTAATAACATAAAAATGGTTTAACAAATAGAAGGTTTTTATATGGATTTAACCAAATATATACAACAGTTTGAAGTTGGCAAATTTCACTACCGTTTGCTCATAATGATTGGACTGGGCTGGCTATTTGATGCAATGGACACTGGGCTGATTTCTTTTATTATGGCAAAACTGGTAGACGCATGGGCATTAACTGCCAACCAAAAAGCTTCTATCGTCGGCATCACCTTTGTTGGTATGGCAATTGGGGCAATCTTAGCGGGCAGTTTAGCAGATAAATTTGGACGCAAAAAAGTGTTTATTGGAACGCTTGTGATTTATAGTCTGGCAACGGCTGGTTGTGGGCTTTCCAATCAATTAACCACACTGCTTATTTTTCGCCTGATTGTAGGGATTGGGCTTGGCGGTCAATTACCCGTGGCAGTATCTTTAATGAGCGAATATTTACCCTCTAATGTACGTGGTCGCTTTATCGTATTATTGGAAAGTTTTTGGGGGCTGGGCTGGTTAGTTGCAGCAATTTTAGCGTATTTTGTCATTCCAAATTTTGGTTGGCAAACGGCATTTTTATTGGGCGGTCTGCCTATTTTTTATGCATTTTTTTATATTATCATTTGCCAGAATCCATTCCTTTTTTACTGCAAAAAGGGCAAAAACAGCAGGCTTTGGATTATGCCAATCAAATTTGTCTAATTAACAAACAACCACCTCTTCATATTGACCTTGCAGAAATCACATTACCCACCCATCAAAAAACAAAATTTTCATTTGCCCATTTATGGGAAAAAATCTTTATAAAAGTACATTAATGCTATGGATTTTATGGTTTGGCATTGTATTTTCTTATTATGGAATTTTTACTTGGCTGCCAAGCTTGCTCATAAAACAAGGCTTTACCATCGTATCATCTTTTGAATACACACTGACAATGATTCTTGCCCAACTTCCAGGATATTTGTTTGCATCTTGGTGTGTAGAAAAATTTGGACGTAAAATTACACTAGCCGGATTAATGATATTTTGCGCATTATGCAGTTATTTCTTTGGACAAGCTGGCAGTACAGTTGAGATTTTATTTTGGGGCTGTTTGATGTCTTTTTCTAATCTGGGGGCGTGGGGAGTTGTTTACACCTATACGCCAGAGTTATATCCGATTGCAATGCGAGCGTTTGGTTCGGGTTGGGCATCCGCAATTGGGCGAGTTGGTGGCATGGTTGCACCGCTGGTGATTGCTCATATGATGAATATTGAGAATGCGTTTAATCTCATCTTTATGATGTTTACCATGGTAATGGTGATTATTGCAATGGCGGTTTTAACACTTGGTGAAGAAACAAAGGGACGAATAATCACTTAATTTTCTAAATTAATGTGCAAATGCCATCGTTAATTCGTCCATTTGCCAGTAAACCTAGTAAAACAGATTTGCCACCAATCATTTAGTCTGGGTTTATCCATATAAACTATTTACCAATACCGCAGGGCATGGATAATCAATAAACTCAATTTGATTTTTTCCCAAACCAATCAGTGGCAAATACACAGTGCTACCAGTGCCGCTCATGCGAGCGGTTGTCTGGGTAGCGCTTTCAAAAGTACGTAAATACGACAACGCCTGATTGACCTTTTGGTATTTTTCGCAGACAATTGTTTCAAATGCATTGAAAAAAGGCGGATTTTGTAGGTCTAAAAAATTGGGAATTTTGGCGGTTAAATCGCTGATAATTGGGGTATTTTTGATTAAATCTTTATTTGAAAATAATTCTGCTGTATTGATGGATTCATCAGGAAATAACAATAAATACTCTCGAGATGGTAAATTAATGGCGGTAAGTTCATCGCCAATCCCTAAGGCGATTGCATCGGTTTGATAAGCATGTGCAAAAATAAAAAAAGGCACATCTGCTCCCAAAGTTGCTCCAATTTTCATCAACTCTTTTGGAGTTAAATGCAGTCCCCACAACTGATTTAAGGCAATCAATGTCATTGCACAGTTACTTGAGCCACCACCAAGCCCACCGCCAACAGGAATGGCCTTATCCAAAACCACACTCACAGAAGAAGCGTAGGCAGGAAATTTTTTAGCAAGCAGCCGAGCGGCTTTAACAATTAAATTATCTTGCTGCTCACAAGGCAAATTATCACCCAAAAGCGTTATTAAATCCCCGCCCATTTTAGGACGAAATGTAAGCGTATCGCCAAAATCCAATGCTCGAAAAACACTTTGTAAATTATGATAGCCATCATCGCGCCTGCCAGTAATATGTAAAAATAAATTGATTTTGGCGGGTGAAAAAAATGTTAATTTTGCCATGAGTTTTCCTTGGATTTTTGGGATTGATTGGTAAAGTTTACTGCTGGCTATTTGAATTGTGATTTAAATGATTAATAATCATCACCAATCTGTGACCATCGGCGTGTGTAATGATTAAACGATTTGGATAAACGGAATTTTGATAATAAAATTTTGCTATCCAATCGCCATTTTCACTACTAACTAAGCGGCCGTTTTCCATTTGTTTATTGGTATCATTTGGGGCAGGTTTGCCAATAATCCAAAAACGAAAATAACTAATAGGAGCATTCAAACCCGTGGCTTTTTGTAAAAGTTCTTCTGGGCTGGTTGCCGAAATCTCACCTGTGCGCTCACTAATAAGTTTGGCAGTTTTGCCATTAAAACTTAAATCTGCCGCTCCAATACCTAAAGCTCCCGTTAAATTAATTCCAAAACGGTCATCTTCTTGGCTCCATGTATAAAATGCGCTGCTTGCCTCTTTGCCATGCTGGGTTTGAGTGGTGATGCCAATTTTACCTGTAATACTAAACGCTAAATGTTCATCTGTAACCACAGGCTTGGGTTTGATGGTTTGACACGCCGTCAAAAAAACCATCCAAGTTAATAAAAAAACTTTGGTGAATAATTTGATGGATTTGATAAATGATAAAAAAAACTGAGTGATAATGGTCATATTTTGATGATAAAACTAAATGGATGGTTTATGATAAGACGGTTGCCACTAATATTCTTGCAGTTCTTGCCCTGTTTTATTTTGTCCAAAAGCAAATCGCTGTTTTAAATCAGCAAGCAAACTATTAACTTTATCATATTTGCCCAAACCTTGATAGCCACGCAATAATAAAATTCCAACATCTAAATCTGGAGCAACTTCATAAGGTACTTCTAAATATTCAATCACTTTACCAAATTGACCTTGTGATAAAGCTTGATTGGACAGCACTTTTAGTGCTTCTAACTGCAATTGGCTATCATAAAGAGGGTCACTACTATCTAATTGGCTAATTTGTTTGGCAACTTTTAGGGCGTTTTGGTCATCAGGATTTATCATCAGGCGCAGTTTGGCATCTGCTAAAAGATATTCATTATTATAAGGGTCAAGTAGCAATAATCTATCTAGAGCTAGACGTTTATCTTCGTTACTAAGTTCATTTTCTAGGATTTTAAAACTAGCAAACAGCAAACGGTCGTCATCGGGATTTTCTTGATTGGCAGTACGCAGTAAATCCTCGGCTGATTTTTTATCGCCTTGACGCAATAAAATTTCCGCTTGCAAAATATAACTATCTGCTGTGTACATTTCATGCTCATCACGCAGTCTTACCAGCGTTGCCAAAGCTTTATCGGTTTGTCCATCCATTAAATAAAAACCAACTACTTTAGTGCGTGCATCCAAAGCGTGTTCATGGTCAGTCACACGTTCATAATGATGACGAGATTGCGCAAAATCGCCACTTCTTTCATAACCAATTCCTAAATAATAATGAGCACGACTGGTAAATTCCGGGTTTTGAATCAGTGGTTTTAGCACGTCTATGGCTTGTGTATATTCACCAATATCCAAAGCCACAAGCGCAGTTAAAAGCGCCACATCGGCATCCTGTGTTTTTGTATAGGCAGTCAAAAGAAGTTGATAAGCATCAATTAAATCGCCGTTTTCTATCTTATGACGAATTTGATATAAATACAGCTCTTTTTCATTGGGGATTTCTTGTTGTTTTTGAGCAACAAATTGCCAAAGCTCATCATCCTTTCCAGAAAGACGCAATAAGTCAATTTTTAACATGATGTATGCTAAATTTTTTGGGTCGGCTTTTAATGCCTGATTAACGTATAAAATAGCAGGTTGATAGTCGCCCATTTGCATCAATAGACCAGCTTTTAATACCGAAATTGATGGATTATCCTCTTCCACCGTTTGCAATGCCAAAAAAAGTAAACGCTGGTCTTCTAAATCATCAGGCACAATCCCAGTTAAAATCTGAGTTAAATCAGCGCGTTTGTCATAATCTAAAATCATACCCAATGTTTGCACAGCTTGATTGTAGTCTTTGGCTTTTAGTGCCAAATGCGCCACATAAAACCATGCTGGAATGTGTTCGGGATTGTTCATTTGCCAAGCAGTGGCAAATGCTAATGATTTTTGGGGCTCTTCATATTCAATAGACAAAGCCAACGCTCTTTCAAATACCGCTGTGGCATTGTCTTTAAAACTTTCTGCCTTATAAATTATTAAAGCATCCTCAACATCTCCCCTATCGGCAGCAAATTCGGCAGATAATAATGCATACAAATCTGGTTCACCCAGCATTGGAGTGGTGTCGCCTGCAATTAAAGTATCATCCAATAAAAAATCAGGTAAGCTAGCATCCAGCTCTTCCATAGATGAAGGCGGGCTTGATAGCCATATATTTTTTGAAATAGTAGCTTTTGGAGCTGTGGCAAGTGATGAATCGTCCTTGTTTTTAATGTCATTTTTGTTGCTATTTGATAAGTTATCAGCCTCATCATTGATTGCATTGGAGGTTTTATTATCCAAATTTGTTTTATCAACAATCAAGTTATCTGTATTTGTATTTTGAGTTGCTGATTCTTGAAAATTTTGTTCCTCATCTTGAATGGCGATTGCATCATCAGTAGGTTTAGCAGTGGGTGGATTTTTTTTATTTTTATCATAAAAAGGCAATATAATGTCTAAAAGCGTGTCAAAAACCCCCGCTTGAGCAGATACATTGACCGCAAAAACACCAATGACAGCACTTATACATAGCGGTAAAATTTTTTTATAAAAACGTCTATTTTTTATAAAAATAGGCTTATCATCACCCATTTTGGGCGAAACCTTGTGTATTTTTTGCCAGAGATTTTGCCAAATACTCACGACTCACCCAAATATTGTTAAAATGATATAACCAACCCAATAATTGCCCTAAGATTGTTTTGAATATTATAATGGTAATATTCCACCAATTACAAGCTATTGAAATTGTCTATTTTATAAATTCATTATATTTGATTAAAATATAATCATTAAATTACTAAATGAACAATTAAAACAGTTTTACCGTGACAAAAAAAACTTGATATAATAAAGTGGTTTTTATCTAAATTTTAGTGATTCTTATTGCCTATGAAATTAGCTGTCATTGGATTAAACCATAAAACCGCCCCTGTCGCTCTGCGTGAGCGATTATCTTTTGGCGGCGAGATAAAAGATGCCATTGATGAGCTTAAAAAAACTGTGGCAACGTTTGGTAAATTTCATGGCAGCATTATCGTTTCAACATGCAATCGCAGTGAAGTGTATGTTGGTTTTGATGATACTACCGAAGAATTGGATGAATCTGATGAATTTGCGACATCCACATTAAAAATCAAACAATGGTTAGCTGATTTTAAACAAATACCCTTAGATGAAATTTCATCTTTTTTATACGTCTACGAAAAACAGCGCGCCATCAACCACTGGCTGCGGGTAGCATCTGGTTTAGATTCTATGATTTTAGGCGAGCCACAAATTTTGGGGCAAATTCGTCAAGCAGTATCGTTATCCAAAGAGGCTAATGGCATTGGTGGACATTTTGATTGGCTTACTCAACAAATTTTTGCATCCGCTCGCACCATTCGCCGAGATACCAAAGTCGGTCAACAAGCGGTAACACTAGGCTTTGCCACTGCCAAATTAGTTACCCAAATTTTTGATAAACCCGAAAAAACCACTTTATTGATTGTAGCAGCAGGCGAGATGAACCGCTTGGTTGCGCATAATGTTGCCAGTCTTGGTATGAGTCGGATTATCATTGCCAATCGTAGTAGTGAGCGCGCCCAGACGCTCAAAGATGAGCTTTTGGAGATGGCAAAAAATAGTGTTCGTAACATTACCATTGAATGCGTAAGTTTGGATAAGCTAGCCGATGTTTTGCCAATGGCGGATGTGGTAAGCAGCTGCAGTGGCAGCATGAATCTTTTAATCACTAAAGAGATGGTTAAAAATGCGCAAAAAATGCGTCGCCAACATCCTTTATTATTGGTAGATTTGGCAGTTCCACGCGATATTGAATCAAGTGTGGCGCATCTAGACAACGTTTATTTATACTCTGTTGATGATTTGCAGCACGTCATTCAAGGAAATTTAGAAGAGCGCAAACAAGCGGCGGTTGAAGCTGAACTGCTCGCCAGTCAATTTACCAGTCATATTGAAAGTCAGATGCAACTTTTAGTTGCCAAACACATGATTGCTGATTATCGAGCCATAACCCAAAATCACAAAGAAAGACTGCTGGCACTTGCTAAAAATAAGCTTGATAAAGGTCATGATGCCAAAACAGTTTTGGAAGAATTTGCCCATACACTAACCCAAACACTGACACATTCACCATCAAAGCTCATCACTGAGATTGCTAAAGTTTCTGATGGGGCAACGCTAGAAAGCGCAGTTAATACCCTAAAAACTTATCGTAACAAACCTTATTCTGGATAATTTTGCGGTTGTTTTAAGAAATTTATTTGCTTTTTAGATGGCTTTTGGGTAAAGTAAAGTTTACATTTTTACAAGGAGCTGTAAATGGCTAGATTAGACACCACCCTACCTCACGCAAATATTGACCCTGACGGCTTACTAGAATATTCTGTGGTTTATACCGACCGTGCTTTAAACCATATGTCCAAAACCTTCCAAACGGTAATGACTGACCTATCTTCTTTGTTAAAAAATCTATATAAAGCCGACGCTGTTGCTATTGTGCCGGGTTCTGGAACTTTTGGCATGGAGGCAGTGGCACGATGTTTTGCTAAAGATAGTGATGTGGTGATTATCCGAAATGGTTGGTTTAGTTACCGCTGGACACAAATTTTAGATGCAGCCAATATTGCCAAAAGCAGTCAAGTTTTTAAAGCAAATTATGAACTGATTGACAATAAAGCCTTTTTTGAGCCAGCTGATGTCTCTCAAGTAACAGAATTTATTAAAACCCATCGCCCTAAGGTGGTCTTTGCTCCCCATGTAGAAACTGCATCTGGTATGATGCTAACAGATGACTATATCAAAGCTTTGGCGGATGCTGTACATGAAGTTGGCGGAATCTTGATTATTGACTGCATCGCATCTGGTTGTATTTGGCTTGATATGAAAGCCCTTGGAATTGATGTTTTGTTGTCCGCTCCCCAAAAGGGACTGTCTAGTACGCCATGCGCTGGGCTTGTTATGCTATCTAATCATGCCAAAGAACTGGTTTTACAAAGCACTCCTAACAGTTTTGCTTTGGATTTGAAAGCATGGTTAAACATCATGACTGCTTACGAAAATGGCGGCCATGCCTATTATGCTACCATGCCAACTGATGGATTGCGTCAGCTAAGAGACACATTAAAAGAGTGTGAAAATTTTGGTTTTGACAAACTAAAATTGGCACAAATTGAATTAGGGCAAAAAATTTTAGCCGTATTAAAAGACAAAGGCGTCTTTAGCGTTACAAAAAACCCCTATCAAGCCTTTGGTGTCATCGTTTGTCATGCTGTTAATGCTGATATCCAAAAAGGTTTAGCGTTTGCTCAAGCTGGCATGCAAATCGCTGCAGGCACTCCACTGCAAGTTGATGAACCCGAAAACTATCAAAGTTTTCGAATTGGACTTTTTGGGCTGGATAAATTACAAAACATTGAACGCACTGTTGCCTATTTCAAAGACGCTTGCGACCAAGTGTTTAATTAAATTTATGAATGCACGTTATTGTTAAATTGGTAACCTGTTCTAATTACTTAATTACCACTTTTTATGAGTAAAAGTCAATCACAAACAGCTGCATCATCAACGTTTTATAATAAAAAAACGATAAGTTTTTGGGCTTATCGTTTTTTTAGTTTATCAAGCGATTCTTGCAGGTGTTATTTAAAATAACTTACCGATACTTCCACACGACGGTTTGGATACAAACAATCAATTAATTCATTACGAGATTGATTGTCAGTACATTCTTTAGTTGGTGTAAATTTACCATTACCAGTTGCCACAATGACATTTGGGTCTACGCCTTGCGATACCAAATATTCACGTACCGTCTGAGCGCGTAGTAATGATAAATTGATGTTATACATATCATCACCCAAACGGTCGGTATAACCTGTTACCATAACCTGATTAATACTATCGCCATACGCCAAAATCTTAATCGCTAAATCATCAAGTTCGGCACGACCTTGTGATTGCATATGTTGAAGCTCCCACTTATCAAAAGCAAATAAAGTATCGGCGCCAATACCAAAATTATCACGATGCAATTTTTGAGCAGCAGCAGGAGCTTGCACCATTGGAACTACTGGATTGATAGTAACATTTGTTTCTTTTGGCTGAATGGTGGCATAATCTGCACAATCAGCAGGCAACCAGTGAAATTCTTGAGCTTTATAATTTTTATCAAAAATCACTTTATATTGACAAATTTTAACTGATTCGTCTGGTTGATAAAATTTTAAAATATAATCCCATTCACGCGCTCTGTGTGCTTCGCTAAAATGTGGACGACCAAGCAATTGATACAATTCATCTTTACCAACGCCAGCACGGATTTTGGATAGGTTTTCACTGTTTGGAAATTGACCATCTTTTTGCCATGCCTTATCCAATTCAGGGAAAACAATATCATCACTGTTTTGAGTACGACCTTCATCAGAAATATTGTGGCTTAGATGTTTTGTACCCATGCACCCTGTTAGTGCTAAAGTAGCAACCACTAAAGTTAATGTAATTTTTTTAAACTGTTTCATCAAATTTTTCCTTAAAAGAATGCCACTTTTGCAGCATTCTTATTTTAACCAAGCTCAATTAGAAGTGAAAACCTGCACCTACAGCACCGCCAGCATTACCTTTGGTATCAGCAGAACCACTTACTTTTAGCACCCAACGACCGTTATCTGATAGTTTTGATAAACCAACAGCCACTGCGCCTTGACCATTATAAGTTGCCATACCACCTGTCAGCATAGACTTACCTGGAATGTAAGCTTGTGGTAACGCTGCCATTGCCATTGCTGATGATACGCCCGCATTAGCATCGTCTTTAACTTCATTAATACGGTTATTTAACTGATTACCCATATTAATGGTGGTTCCTGCAAGCCCTTCTGCTGTAGCGTACAATTGGCTACCATTGATCGCGTCAGTTGACGTTGCTGATACAACACCAGCAGCAACATTTTGGATTTGACGAGTTTCACCCTCTTTACCAACACTAACAACACCCACAACATCAGAAACACCTGAAACACCTGCATCATTCATGCCAGCATAGGTGTAATTGCCACCATTTGTCGTTGTATGTACGCCTGTTGACGCTGCATTATTTCCTAAGAATACTGAATTATCAACTGTTTGCGTAACATTATTACCCAGTACAAAGGTGTTATTTGTGCTGACAGTGTTATTATTACCCACTGAATAGCTGTTATTGCCAGTAATAATTGATGGGTCACCAATAGCGCCTGAGTTTTCACCTGAAACTTTGTTGCCTGTACCGATAGAGATGGCATTTTTAGCAGCTGCTTCAGCTCCATTACCAAAGGCAATTGCATTAGCGCCGGAGGCTTTGGCTTGATAACCCACCGCTGCTGCAAAGTTTCCAGAAGCAGCAGAATCTTCAGCATGCGTATCGCTTCCAGAGGTATTTTGGTTTCCTGTACCATCATTAACGTGGAAGAATTTGATACCTCCTTCATTAATATTTTTGATAGCAGTGATGAGTGTATTGTCTGTTTTAGCATGGTTGCCTGAAACGTTATAAGTTTTTAATGCATCTGATACATTAACTTCCTTACCTTTGTTATCTTTGACAATTTCGCCATTCGCATCCTTAACTTTGCCATCAGGTGTTGTGCCACCAATCACCTTATTAACAACGGTATTGTAGTTATTGTTGATGTTAGTAACGTTATTTTGCACTGTGGCTAAATCACCAATGGTAGCAGCATTGTTGCGTTCAGTGGCATCTGGATCAGCTTTAATCTGCTCAAGTGTTTTACCATTTAAACCACTTTGTACGTTGGTAATAATTGTATTACCTGCGTTAATACCACCTGTAGCAACTGAGACATTACCAGCCGTCAAACCAGCATTATTTAAGGTAACTTTATCACCCGCTTTTACACTGTCTACAACTAAGTCTTTTTTGGTTGCAACGGTATAAGTGGTTTTACCATCTGCATCCACATTTGAAGTAACTGCAATATTATCACCTGCTTTTACTTCTGTTTTTACTGCCTTGATAGCTGCATCAATATTATCTTTGCCAGTACCACCAATATCAGCATTAGTGTAATTGCCAGTTGCTGGATTATAAGTTGTATTGCCACCAATAATATTTTTTACACCTGCGCCATGTGCGTGTAGCTGACTACCATTTACCGCATCAGTGCTGGTCGCAGAGACATCGCCCGCAGTCAAGCCTGTAATCTTACCAGTTGCACCATCTGTAATAACATTACCAACAGTGGTTTTATTAAAGGTTACCTCATCTTTGGTTGCCACTTCATAGCTGGTTGAGCCATCATTATTTTGTACTGTTTTTACAGCGATGTTTTTGCCAGCGGTGGTACTGGATTTGGCGGCTTTTAATTGAGCCAAATTCACCGCGTCTGTGTCATCAGTGCCAGCAGCAACGTTGGTGATTTTTTGGTTGCCTGCATTGATGCCTGTTTTGCTAATCGCTGGAGAATTAGCAACTGCACTGCCTGAAGCATCTACAAAACTTAAGCCATTATCGTCAATTTTTGTGCCATTAGCAATGACGCTGTTTACATTTAAATCTTTATTTAAAGTAACCAAAACGCCGTTTGCATCTGCTTTGGTGGTGATATTATTATCACCTTTAACGCTGATACTATCGCCCAATTTTTTAACGCCTGTTGTACCAGAATCACCTGCAAAAGTTAAACCTTTATTATCCACCACATCTTTTGCAGCCACGCCTTTGGCAATGTCGTCTTTGGTGGCTTGATTGATGGCAACGGTATAATTTGGTGCGTCAGCTGTGCCAGTATTGGTAACATCTACGCCATCGCCTGCGGTTACTTTGGTTTTGACAGCTGCTTTGGTTTCAACTGCTTTTAATTGGCTTACATTGACTGCATCAGTATCATCAGTGCCAGCAGCAACATTGGTGATTTTGTTTTTGCCGTTATCTAAGCCTGCTGCGGTTAATTTAACATCAGAAGTTGTGCCACCTACTGGTGCTTTAATCACAACGCCCGCTTTATTAACCAAGGTATCGCCTGCCTTAACACTATCCAAAACTAAGTCTTTTTTGGTAGCAACAGTAATATCATTGCCATTGCGAGTAATGGCGATGTTTTCACCGTTTAGGAACTGCACTGTATCACTTGCTTTAACTGCAGTTGCGGTATCGCCATTGGCTTGCAGTTTAAAGG